>Ga0172368_10000715_pt1 | contig 47158 bp, 39 predicted proteins | sample Lak11m_FD_114540 | JGI IMG/M metagenome (GOLD analysis project Ga0172368, IMG submission 114540) | Freshwater microbial communities from Kabuno Bay, South-Kivu, Congo - kab_022012_11m | ecosystem: Environmental > Aquatic > Freshwater > Lake | place: Democratic Republic of the Congo: South-Kivu... | reverse complement strand
TGCTGTGAATGGATTGCTTGGTAACTCTCCTATTCGACAGCAAGGCTCGAATACTTGCTCAGCCGACCAGAAAATGACGCGGTGTCGGCGATTTACGCTCGACGTGCATAATCCGGGCTAGCGTAGTTATTACCAGTAGTATACAACCAATTTAATCTAAATAACATCTGCCATAACTTCAATATCACTAGCATCATCAGTGGAATAATTAAGTAATCATATCCAGAATTTATATAACATTTATATAAAAGTAAATCAACGGAACTAATAATTCTACTCATAAAAACACCTCATATGGTAGTATGAAGTAACAACGGAATTTCAGAATATTTAACGAATTCATTGGGCTATATACCCAATGGTTCGATTGTCAAAGCGAACTGGTAAATAAATTTTTCTTTGGCATGCTTCGAGGATATTACATTGGGAAAGAAGATTAAGGCAGGCCTTTAGTTTTTCTAAAGGCATTGTTTGGTATGATGATTCAAATAATCGCAGTCCAGTTGAGGGAATAGGAGGAGAAGCAGAAAGAAGACGACAAATGGTCGTTTCAATATGTTCAAGACTTATCCCAAATTCGTTTAAATATAATGTAACGCGTTCTCCGAGAATCAGAGGATATTCTTTTTCTTTTGATGCTTTCCTTCCAACTGCTGTAAGTCCGCATTGTGTATCAAGAAAACCGAGATCAATACAATAATCAATTGCTTTCTCTATTGCACCTGCAGCCACTTTCTCCTCTAGCTTTCCTGTTTCACGAATGTGTCTCTTATATATAAAACATAAATGTCGTCGTTTCACGAGTAGATCGATGAGATCTTGTTTGGAAACAGGATCAGCAATTCGACACTGCTCAATCACACATGCCATCTTATAATAAAGGGTACGGTGGCTAATCATTGCTCGAAAAACCTCAACTGTTCTTCATCTTTGATATGCAAACGATCGCCAGGCATTCGAGGAAAAAGTTGATTACGAACATCAGAAAGGACATCAATGGTGATTTTTGATACAGAATTAGTTCCGATTTTTGGTAATGTTGAAAAGCCTTTTTTAACTAGTTGTTCTCTTGCTGTCATAGCTTTTTGCATGATTCTATCATCAATATCAGACAACCGTACTTGTTTCATAACTTGACATCTACATGTTAGAAGAAGTCCTCTGATATATCCAGCCCTATGATGTGCGTCATCACCTAGATCGGTATAATATTGTATGGCTGTATCCGTCCATATCTCTGAGGCTGGACGTTGTATAGCTAGCAGTAATTCTCGTCTCATTCTATCTTGTATTGAATCTTCGTTTTTCAGATCTTCATGATCCCATGATCTTTCGTAGGCATTCTGATATAAGTTAGGGTTACGACGTGTTTTCCTCATAATTTCTTCTGTATATTCCCAAGATTCTTGTGTTAATGCAAAGCGATCGTATACATTCTCGATTGTAAGAGAACCAGAATCATCTAGGGCACGTAATGCATTTGTGCGATAACCATGAAACACTTCCTTTAATGCCTGCTGTGTCTGTATTGGATTACAATGAGTACCTACTGCACGGAGTTCATCAGTAGGAATAGACGAAAGAACTCGCTTCATGAAATTAACACATTCTCTATCTAATTCTGGTAAATACTCATCTGACAATGTTCGTGATGATGCTTCTGCAGCATTTATTGTTGATCTAACCTTACATAGACCTGTGATTCTATCAGGTTCAGAATAAATTAACCAACGGTAATCAGGAGGCCAATTTTTATCTAAAATTGATATTAGCTCACAAAAATATATATAGGGGAATGATTTCTGTTGATTATTTTTATTTCGATTAACAGCTCGGCCAGGTCCATGTTTACCAGTAATCTCAATACCAGGGAATCGAAAAGAAGCGAGGCCGTAAATTATAGCAGAGTCCCAAAACCTTGCGATAAAATTAATAAGTTTATCAAAGCAGATTGAATCCATCTCATCCATTCCAGAAGATACACAAGCGACAACACGTCCGGCAAGCGCTAACTGCTTGCCGAAATATGTCCCCTGATTATCGGTCTGATTCCATGTTGGATTCAACGGCATATATTGGCCCTAACATGAACAAAACCATTTCGCATTGTAGATTTAGAAATCTCTTTGCAAACAACCTCACTATCTAATAAGAAAACTCTGTGTAGATAACCATCAATGCGTTCAATATCAGTTTTTAAGTAACCTTCATCAATTAATCTATCAAGGGCTACACTAGTTTCAGCATACGAATATTGAAGATTATTGCCTATTAGGAATAGCTCTCCATTTGTTAATTTAACTTCAAAATCAGGATTACCGTATTCTGAACGTATTTCATGTGTAATTCTATTTAATTCTTGTACAAATAAATAAGCTTGGTCTGTCGAATCTTTCCAGTTAATTGATTGTAAACTGTGACGAATTGAACGTCTGCTTCTTCTTGCGATCCCTTTCTTCGCAGCAGTCGATAGTACATTATCTAAATAATCTTGCAAAGCATTAACATTTAATTCTGGTAATAAAGCTGCTAGGTGTGAAGTAGTTGCAGGCATTCTAGCAGATTTATCGTAAGATAATGGCTCGGACAATGAATGGAAATCTTCATCTCGAAGATACTGGTATAGAGAAACTATCATTGATGCTAATACAGTAGTGCTAGCTACTATTCCGCTAGCGTAGAAACGTCCAGTATCGTTATTTAGGAAACGTCGAAGGAACCATGGGAATTGTTCTTGCTCCTCTTTAGTCAGATCCCGTGTTGTAATAGCAGGGTAGTGAATTCCAAAAACAGCTAAATTCTCTCCTTTTCTGGGTACAACTCGAGCCTTGTATACAACATTATCATAAAAAGTATCCTCAGGAAGTTGTCCAATCAATTCGACTAAATCACTATCCTCCTCTTTGAGATCTAATAAATCAGGTTTTACAACCGTCATATTCGTTCGGCCTGGTCCTGATGGAAAAGCAACAGAAGGACCTGCCTGCGCAAGCGACTCAAGTATTTTTTCGCGGTAAGTTCTCGGTCTGACTTCTATTTCTGTGTGCTCTGTATCTAAAAGCAAAGAACCTCGTGCTTGAAGAAGGTGTACAATTGATTCACGTAAATCAACGTAATCATCGTATTGAAGTCGTTTGAAGCAACAGATATCAACATTATCTTCAAAGTTCTCGGCTGTTGCCAAAGCACAAGTTACAATATTTACTAATCCGCCACCTTTTTCTTGTACTGCTCCCACATAATTATCTAAATGGCGGCCAGTAGCAATCATTTCTTCAAAGATTAACACATTTAAATTTTCAAAGAAATCATCTTTTAATAGACTCAATGATTGTGATGAAATAATCTGACTCCACTCTAAAGGAAAATCAAATTGGCCTTCATATGCAATAAGCGTACGTATTATAGCAGTAGCAGTGCGTTCACTAGTGACTAGGTAGTCAAAGTGTCCAACTTTAAACACCTCTTCGAAGAAGCGTACGATATGTAACTCTGTAACTCTTTCAGAGAGTTTGAGGTTCATACCTTCGCTCCTTAAGCTTTTCAGTGATGATTGTTATTATTTCATCTCTTGTAATGTTCTCTATTGTTGATTGTAGATGTGATATATATCCACTGATATCAAAATCAATATCTCCTAATTGCTTTTTGAGTGCTGCCGTTATATATTCTTCATCCAATTCTCTAATTCGAATACGAACCTGTTTAAGGAAATCTTTTGCTTCCATTGGGACAAGAACACAGTTGCCACGTGACATCCATAAATCAGCGGCAATTGTAAGCTCAGAAATATTGTTAACAGGACTTACAAGGTATATGACCTTGTCTCGTGTATTGTCTAACATTATCGAAACTTGTTGATATAAAGCATGCAGGTGAGGGTCGTTTAAAGAATAGCCGATTATCACGAGATCGTGTAGACCAAGGTCTGATGAGAAGTGAGTTAATAATTTGTGGGATGATCCAGATATAATACCCTCGCCAGTTGTTCGATCTTCTTTTTCTTGCGTGAGAGCACCATGTAGATGGATAATAAGTATATCAGTTGGTGATGGGTCTATTAATCCATCTTCATGTTTGGGTAATATCGTCTTAGCCCTTCCAGGGAATTGCTCTTCTATTAGAAAGTCAAGACTAGTTGTATAAATTCTTGAAATGTAACTACCAAGTTCAGCAAGAGTTTTAAGGGTTTCAGAATTGATATCAGAGCCGTATCTGATTCGACAATATTCCTCTAAATTGATATTACTATTATCAATACGATATTCTAATGCTTCGACTAAAGATTCGAGAGAGTAGTTTGAGTATAAAGCAAGAAGATCAGAGGCTTCAATTCGAGCTGGATGTAGTAACTCTCGACAGATTCCTTCTGTCACGACTTGACGCTGGCCATCTCCTATAGGATCGCATATTCCTGCCCCAACAAGTAATCTTATACGATTACTGCGGAAAGCATCTGCGATTAGATTCACGCTTGCTTCTGTCGATTGTAGAGGGTGATCCTTATGCGCTATAATCCTATGGTAAGTCATATGCTCTATCCTCAAACTGTAGTTTTTACAAAAGCTAGTCCACGTTTACTATGCCATAGTTCTGGATTATTTCGATAATCTTCGATATCTGCTATCATCTCGGTTGACAATAATCCGCATTGCATAGCTGTATTCAATGTGTCATCTAGATTCGTCAATGAGTAGAGAAGAACAGAATTACGCTCCATTAATTCCGTTCCACCCTGTAAACGGTCAAAGATGACGATACAATCTTCAATTAATAATTCTGCAGAACGTAATGACTCCACAAAAACTAATTTGCTCCGACCGTCTGTGACCAAATCTTCGATTAGGAGTACTTTCGCGGATGGTCGGACATTTCCCTCAACGAGAGAACCAGTACCATGACCGATTGTCGCTTTTCTGACATAAGCGGTAGGTTTGGCTAGACGTGAAGCCACTTGCGCAGCGAAGGGTATTCCTGCAGTTTCTCCACCTGCGACTACATCGAAGGTAATATTCCTTGACGATACTTTCCAATGTATAAAAGCTGATACGAGATCCATTGTGGCGGCATTACTAAGTAGTGATCTGCAGTCAACATATATTGGACTATAATTCCCTGATGTGAGTTTGAAAGGTTTTTCTGGTGAAAATCTTACTGCTTTAGCCTCAAGCAGTAAGCGTGCCATCATACTTGAAATAAGAGTATCCATCTCGCCCTCATCTCTATTTCAATGCCAAAATCTGGTTATGGAAACAAGTAGCTGCGGCTAACGGATCTTGTGCTTTATAGATTGCAGATCCGATAATAGCGTATTTACGCATACTGCCAGCAGCTTCAAAGGCGAGATTAATATCGCCTTGCTGGGTACCGATACCCGGCATCATGACCGCGGCACGCTCATTTTGATGAGCTAATGCTGCTAGCCTGCGAATCAATTCGGGTTTTGTCCCAGGAGCCACGAACCAATCTATATCGAGAGAGAGTGCTAGATTATACGCTTGTTCTGCGATGTCATCCGAAATGTATCCACCTTCACTAATTAAAAAATGAGGGTGGGTCATTGCAGCTCCGACTATAGGGGTAACTCTCGTTTTACTTAAGGCTTCAACGAAAGCACGAAGAGTAGCAGGACCAGCGTGAGCAAAAATAATTGCCGCATCAACACCTGCTTCGTCACAGCATTCTGCAAACGAAGCACCCATTGCTGGAATATCTGTACCAGCTTTCTGGTGATCATAGATTATGGGAAGCGATGAAACGTTCCGTATCTCTGCAACGACAGAGGGTAGTCCGAACTTTAGAGCAAGCATGAATCCAATTTTTATGCCGACAATGCCTTGCCGCTCGGTCTGTATACTGACCAGCGATCTTAATTCAGGCAACGTCGTAACATCACAGGCTAAAATTATCCCGGAACTCTCTTTAAACACAGTTTCCAACCTAGAATCAAAGCTGTCTGTACCCACTGCAACCGACTAACCTTTTAAGCCATTCACAACCACATCGCGGTCATGTGAGTTCAGACGTAGAGCCTACAGGCGTTGTTGGCTCTAGAAATCAATAACGTTCATTATATATGATTCGGCAAGCTGTTGTCAAGCTTGAGGAATTAAGCAATAGAAATGCGAAATGCACAATGCACAATGCAGGGACACACAATGCAGGGACACAATGCAAATGCAGGGACAGGTTATGTTAAACAAAGGGTATCGTCTAAGTATCCATAACCTGTTCCCATAATTGCGTTCGTTCCTTCGCAGCCTCAATCCGGTATTTCGGGGACACCTCACCGAATATCTGTTCTCTAAACGTTAAGCTTACAATTCAGTGAAATATCGCTGAGGCAGGCGAAGTGCAATTCGCGTAATGGTGTGGGAAGAGCGGTGACGGATGAGCCTTCTGCATGAAGTACCAGGCGGGAGGCAGCGGCGAAGGGGGACAACCGGCAAGCGAGGGGTGGGGTGGCGTGGACGGCGCGGTAGAACGACTGCACGATGGCCGGGAGCGGAAAGAGCGCGCCGGCGGCGCGTGGCGGTCGGGCTGACGACAGGCACTTAATCGCAGGCGCAAAAAAAGACTAAGCTATGACTAGAGGAAGACTCAGTGTGAGACATGCGCGACACAGTTGGGTTTGACCTTCCTGTCGCTGTAGGGGAGAGGTGTGTCAACTGTCCCGGTGGATACGTCACCAAAAAAAAGGACGCACCCGATTCCTCGAATGCGTCCTTCATACATCAACCCTTACAGCCTTAACGCGTATCCCTTACCCCTAATTGTTCCCGAAATAATCCGCCGACCAGCGGATATAATTTCCGTCCGCCGGCGGATCCTGCAGGAAGCCGGGGAGCCAATAGAGCAGATAGCTCGCCAGTGACGTGTTGTACTCCACCTTCGTCGCCGACACATACGCGGGGGGATTGCCCTCGGAGAATCCCCAGGTGTCCTCCCAGCCGTCCACGTCGGTGAGGTGGGGGAATGTCATACTCGTGGTGTCGGCCGCGGCCAGCCAGGCGGGGGTGACCCAGCCGAGCCAGGAGATGCCGTTGCCGCCCAGGTAGAACTCGTACAGGTCGGCGTCCTCGGCAGTCAGGCCGCTGAATGTCTGGCCGGCATACTCGCAGGAGAAGGCGGACGGCAGCGTCAGGCTCGTGAACGGGGCGCGGGAATAGACAAGCAGGTTTCGATCATAGACGCCCCCGCCGTACTGATAGAGATCGCCGTCCTCCATGGCGTCGGCCGGGATCAGCGGGTACGTGCAGGACGAGCCATTCGCGCCATTCAGCGAAATGGTGGTACCGTTGGCGGTCAGGTAGTTGGCGCTGATAGACTCGGCGCCCGCCATGCTGACCGTGTCTTCCTGGGTGAGCTCCCAGGTGTCCTTCGAGCCATCCCAAGGCGCGGAGAAATCGATGCCGTCGTCGATGGTCGAGCCCGCCGCGTGCGTCATATTCCGGCGCAGGAACAGCAGGTCGTTGCCATCGGCCGCATTGCTGTGATTCAACACGATGCTCGCGTCCGACGGCCGTCCCGCCGGGAAGCGGAAGTAAAAGAGGAAGGAGCCCGATACCGGCGAGAACGACCCGTTACCATAGGCGTCCGCGTGAGTTTCGTAATCGAAGGACGACGGGAGACCGCTTGCCGTGCCGTTCCACTCCCAATCGCTGCTCTCGCGTGTCACCCGTGGCGACCGCAGCATCCGCTGTGCCGGGTTGCGCGTGAACGCCTCCGGCAGATAGACATTCACCGGCAGCGTCAACGCCGCCGCGTCCGCCAGCGTGGCCTGCAGGTAATACATCGAGGTGCCGTCATAACCGTTCACGGCCACGGCAAACCCGTACGCCCCCGCGGCATCCGCCACCCCGGCGGTAAAGACACCGGGAACGTTCGACGAGCGCAACCGCCGCCAACTCCCGGTGGCGCCATCCTGAAACGCCACCCACGACGGCGCGGACGGCTGCCCCGTGTCATCGTTGATCACCGTCAACGTCACCGAGTTCCCCGGCATGACCGGCGTGGTGTTGTCACTGCACCCGGCAATGAAAAGCGCCGCCACCCCCAGCAGGCAGCAGGCAAGCATCATACGGCCAAACATGTGCGATCTCCTTTGCTGATAACTATTGCGTTGAGTCGAGCGGGGATACTCATCGATCACGATCATAGCCTCGTATATTAGATTTATCCCGTTAAGTTGTCAATCGCTTGCCTTGCCGGTGCGTCAGGCTGATAGGACCTTTCTTGATGTTTAACCCGGGCGCCTGCAGGGTATAGTGATCACATCCCTCTTCACCCGTCTGGAGGCCATCATGCCCTCTCGATTGGACCAGAAGACACCAACCGGTCGCCGCTTCCCACCCGCAGCCACCCTTCGCCGGCGAAATATCCTACCTATCATTTTGATGTTTTTTTCATGAATTCACGCTCAAAAGGTGCTGTTTGACCGTGTAACGGCGGAGGAGCAGGACCCGGGGATGCCCGGTGGAAGGGGAGGGGGCAGGGGCCGGGCACGCGGCGGGGAGCCGCGTGCCCGGGAGTGTGCGGGTCAGTTCATGGGGTAGGCTTGATACTCGATCTCTCGTATGAAGGTGCCGTCGGGGAAGACGGGCTGCAGGAAGTTCAAATTGGCTTCATGCAGCAGGTAGGCCTGCAGGGTGGCGTTGTGTTCGATCTCGTCCACATACACCCAGGCGATGGGAGAGGAGAAGCCCCAGGCGGACTGCCAGCCGTCAGCGGTGGAGAAGTCGGGCAGCGTGACGCTGGTGGCGCCCGCAGCGGTCAGCCAGGCCTGGGTGACCATGCCATACCAGTACGTGTCGTTATTGCCGGTCGACAGGCCATACAGGCTGGCCCCCGAGTGATCCAGGCCGGTGAAGGTGTCGCCGGAGAAGTCGCAGCTGAAGGCATCCGGCAGGCTGAAGGACGCGGCCGGCGCCTGGGACCAGTAGAATACGTTTGCGTAACCATCACTAGAAGCGCCCGCATAGAAGAGATAGCGGTCGTTCTCCGTCGCGGCAGCAGCGGGGATGACGGGATAGGTGATGGAATCGCTGCTGCTATCCTGCAGCAGCAGATACGTGCCGTTGGCCGTCAACCAGCCCGCTTCCATATAATTCGCCCCATCGACGGTGACGGTCGAGCGGTCGGGCACCTCATAGGTGAGCTTGTCGCCGCCATACGGCGTGGAGAAATCGATATCCTCTTCAATGTATGCGCCGGCGGGATTCGAGAGATCCCGTTGCAAAAAGAGCAAGCCGTTCTCCGTCGCATCGCTCAACAGCGCGCACACATCGCCCGGTCGGTCCGCCGGAAAGTCGAAGTCCGTTTCGGTGGAGGTATACGTCACCGATGTTGAAGTTCCGGAGTCCAACGGACACCCCATCGACAACGCGTCGAATCCAGAGGGAATATTCATGATCCTCGCGCGCATCGTCCAGGTATTGTCCGTGGTGATGCGGGCGCGCGCTGTCCGCCGGCTGGCGATGCGATCCCGGGGATTGCGGACGGATTCCGCGTATATTTCCACCGGGAGGGTCAACGCCGTCGCGTCCGCGAGGGTCGCCCGGAGGTAGATCACCTGGACCCCGCCGCCGTTATTCATCGCGACGGCAAACCCGTAGGCGCCGGCGGGATCGGTCACCGCGGCCGTGTAGACGCCGGAGCCGGTCAGATGCGTCCAATCCCCCGCGACGCCGTCCTGAAAGGCGACCCACAGGGGGGTGTAGTTATTCAAGGTGTCCGTGTTCAGCAAGGTCAGCGAAACCTGATTGCCGGCCAGCGGTGAATTGCCGCCGTCACTGCAGCCGATGGCGAACAGCGCCAGCAATCCAAGCAGGCAGAGAGCGGAGAGTGCAGGGTGACGCATGGGGGCCTCCTTTAACGCCGGGATGGTTGAATACGGGACAAGCGCCCGATCGGAAAGCAACCACTTGCATCATAGTCGAGGCAACTGCTTTTGTCAATTATTAAAGGTATTAAGTTTAGGCAGGGCAGATATTTATAATGAAGAGGAGGACGCCGGGTGCGTCCTCGGCCGACCCGGGCTATGCGGAGTGGCAACCGATGCATGTTCAGGCGGGCAACCACTCATGTATGAAGCGTGTTAGAGACGGTCAAGATAGAGCAGCAACTCCGAAATCGTCTCACTGGATCGGGTAGTTCCAGGCCAATTTGAAGGTAGCGTTGTTGACGGCGGTGGGATCGAAGTCGCTGATGAGGAAGTCGGCCAGCGTGGTGGAGTAGTCGATGGCGCCCACGTCGGCGAAGGTGAGTGGAGCGGTGAGGGACCAGGCGGGCTGCCAGCCGGGGAGCGCGGACAGGTCGGGCAGCGCGTAATCCGTGCGGCCGGCCGTCTGCAGCCACGCGGCGGTTACGTAGCCTTCCCAATTGCTGCCCGTCTCGGGACCGAGCCAGAAGCTGTAGGCCCTGGCGGCCGGATAGGCCAGTCCCTGCAGGCGGATGCCGTTCTGCTGATCCACGGTACAGGTGAAGGGTTCCGGCAGCGATTCCTCGGTGATCGGTTTGGTTCCGATGTGGACCACTTCCGTGAAGTCGGTATTGTTCCGCGCATCGAACACGTAGCGGTCCGTTGGCAGCAGCGCGGACGCCGGCGGGATGAAATATGTGGCCGGCGAGGGATCACCCGCGCAGAGCAGCAGGGAGGTATGGTTCACCGTGTTCAGCATCGCGTATGTGGTATCGACGCCCGGCACGGTGAACGTCCCGCGGCGGCACTGCCAGGTATCTTTCGCGCCGTCATACGGTGGGGCGAAGTCGACGTCCTGCGTGACCACGATGCCGGCGGGCCTGTCCAGATTCCGGCGCAGGTACAGCACGCCGGGGACGGCCGTTTCGCCGGTGGTATCGCCGAGCAGCACGGCGCCGTCGCCGGGCACGCCGTTGGTGAAGGTCCAGAAGTAGGTCAATCCTTCCGTTGTGTCGATCGGCCCGCCCACGGTGTTGCCCCAGGAGGCATCGGCCAGGTAATCCATGCCGGCGGGTACGTTGTGCAGATCGCCCTGCTGGTACCACTCCAGTTCCGGCTGCCTGGAACCCGCCAACTCCGGCCTTGCCCGACCCCAGGTCATGCTGCGGGTGGCGCCGGCTGCCTCGATGATCTGGATGGGATAGGTCAGCTCCGCCGCATCGGCGCGGGTGCCCTGGAACAGGTAGAGCTCGTTACCCTGGTAGCCCGGGGTGACGAAGGCGAAGCCGTAGGCCCCGGCGGCATTGGTGATCTGCATGGTGTAAGGTGGGGCTCCCGTCAGTGGCGTCCAGGCGCCGTTCACGCCATCCTGAAAGGCGAGCCAGATCGGCGTTACCATCTGCCCGGCGGTCTCATCGAAGACCGTGAAGGTGACGGACCCGGGGGCTTGCTGCCCGGCCGGCGGATCGCTGCATCCGGCCGCAAAAAGCACCCCGAGGAACCCCAGCGCGAGAAGCAAACGGGTGAGCATGTGCGTAACCTTCCACTATACTCACCCGCCATTCTAGCACTGCCGTATGGAGAATCCGTCACCAGATTGTCCAGTAATGCAACAGGCCGCTCCGGTTCACGGAGACCTACAGCAGCTCCCCAAGCAGCTTACTGAAGTGAGCGCTGATGGTCTGCACGTAGTTGAGCGTCTCCTTGAACGGCGGAACGCCTTTGTAGCGCTGCACGTTGCCGGGGCCGGCGTTATAAGCAGCGAGGGCGTACGTCACGTTGCCGCCGAAGCGCTTGAGCTGGGACGACAGGTAACGCACCGTGCCTTCGACGTTCTGGGCGATGTCGAAGGGTGAGGAGACACCGAGTCCCTTCGCGGTGGCGGGCATGAGCTGGCCAAGCCCCTGCGCGCCAACCGGGGAGACCGCCTGTGGGTTGAAGCGCGATTCTTGCGCAATCACCGCGAAGACCAGCCGCGGATCGAGGCTGTAGCGCTGGCTCTTCACCAGCACGGCACTTGCGATCTGCTTGGCGGTGGCCGCGCTGATCTTCTTGTTGAACTGCCGGATCTTCGCCGCGTAGGTGTTGACCTGGCTGGCGAAGGAAGGCTTCGGTGCTGCCTTCTTCGGCGCGGGCGCCGGTTTTGGTGTAGGCTTCGCCGCGGGTTTCGCGGCAGGCTTCGCCACCGGTTTTGCATCGGGCTTCGCCGCCGGAGCAGGTTGTGCTGTCGGTTTCTGATCTGGTATCGCCGCCGGCGCCGGTGCAGGCTTTGTCTCCGGCTTCGGGTCAGGTTGCGCTTCCGGCGCAGGCTTCGCGGCTGCCGGCGTTGGCGCGGGCACGACAGCCGGTGCATCCGCGTTGGCAGGCGTCGTATCGACCGGCGGGGTGGGGGGAGCCGCGGGCGCGGCGGCCTCCGGGACCGGGATCTTCGTGATGTCAATGCGTGTGACCGCGAGGCTTTCATACTTCCCGTCATCCGTCATGCGGCCCAGCACGCGCAGCGGCGCGCCGACCACGATATCCGCATCCGGTTTCGCGGCGATGAAGGTCAGTGTCAGCCCATTATTGTCCGTCAGCGTGAATTCCACCGGGGTCTTGTCGGAGACCTGTTTCACCACGCCCAGCGTCTCGAAGACCTTCAACGCGGGCAATCCTTTTATGCTGGTGCCGTTGACGGTGGATATCGCGACCGGCCGGTATTGCTGCCGCATCGCGTCATATTGCGGCTCGTCCATGGCAAACGCGGACAGCGACATGGCCAGACCGGCCAGGTACAGCGGTATGCGACGGATATGTTTGTTCATGCAACCTCCGAGAACAGGCCATCCGGCAGCAGGCGACGACGCGTGAACATGTGGTGAGCGTGTCGAGTGAGCAGGGGGAAGCAGCTTCCGGGATGGGCGACAGACCGATTTTTGTATAAAATTGGTATTCCACGCTCACTCATAAGGTAAACTTATAAACATAATATGCATGATGCGCTTACCGCCAGGTACCACCCCCGCCGGTTGGGCTAGCTGGTAATGCCACGCATGATCTTGCCGCTTTCCATAGTCTGTGGTTGTTTTAAAATATCCGCAGCCCCTTTGACCTTTCCGCCGTGGTATGGAATAACCGGTTACCCCTCCGGCGGAGCCGGGGGTCAAGGAGGAAACATGAGGACGCGGTGGGCGTTATGGGGTTTGGTGTTGCTGGCGGTGGGCGCCTGGGCACAGGTAGCGGCGCCGGTGAACCCGGGGTTTGTGCGTGGGACGACGCGGACGATGGGGGCGAATTACGGCTATGCGCCGTCGCCGGTGGACTGGTCGCATTTGCGCGGCGGGAGATTCACCAGGGTGATACCGCCGGCAACGTATGACCTGCGGACGCAGGGGAAGCTGACCGCGGTGCGCAACCAGGGGTCGGCGGGGGCGTGCTGGGCCTTTGCCTCGATCGCCTCGCTGGAATCCTGCCAGCTGCCTGGGACGACCTGCGATTTCTCTGAGAACCACCTGAAGAACACCAGCGGCTTTGCGCTGGATCCGAATACCGGCGGCGGCAACCGCGACATGGCCACCGCCTACCTGGCGCGCTGGGGCGGCCCGGTGAACGAGACGGACGACCCGTATAACCCGGCCACCAAAACCTCGCCCGGCGGCTTGAGCCCGCGCAAGCACGTGCAGGATGTCATCTTCCTGCCCGCCCGCGGCAGCTCCACCGACAACACGGCGATCAAAACCGCGGTGATGACCTACGGCGCGGTGGCAACGATGATGTTCTGGGACGATACCTGCTACAACGCCACCACCCGCGCCTACTACGATCCGAATACCAGCAGCGTGAACCATATGGTGGACATCGTGGGCTGGGACGACGCCTACAGCAAGGCGAATTTCCGCACGGCCCCCGCCGGCAACGGCGCCTTCATCGTGCGCAACAGTTGGGGCAGCGCGTGGGGGAACGGCGGCTACTTCTACATCTCGTATTACGACCTGGCCACCGGCGGCGAGAACACCGTGTTCGACAACGCGGAGGCGACCACCAATTACACCCGCAGCTACCAGTACGATCCGCTGGGCGCCACCGGCTTTTACGGGTACGGCGCCACCACCGCCTGGGGCGCCAACGTCTTCACCGCCGCGGCCTCGGAGAACCTCACTGCGGTGAGCACCTACGCCGCGTCAGCCGGCACGACGTATACCATCGACATCTACCTGGGTACGACGACGAGCCCGGTCACAACGAACCATCCGTTGACCCAGTCGGGCACCTTCACCGATGCCGGCTACCACACGGTGACGTTGAGCAGCCCGGTGGCGGTGACGGCAGGCGCGAAGTTTTCCGTGGTGGTCAAGCTCACCACGCCGGGGTATGCCTATCCTATTCCCGTCGAGCGACCGTTCGGCGGCTACAGCGCTCCGACGGCTGCTGCCGGGCAGAGCTACCTCAGCAGCAACGGCGCCAACTGGACCGACATGACCATCCTGCTGGCCAGCACGAATGTCTGCATCAAAGCCTTTGCCGGCACCGGCAGCGGCAGCAGCACATCGCCGTTGACCGCGGTCAGTCTGGCGGTCAGCCCGGCATCGCCGCAGGTGACCGGCTCGACGGTGACGCTGACCGCCACGCCCACCGGCAGCTCGTCGGTGGCATATAAGTTCGAGACCAGCGTGGGCGACGTCTGGAGCACATTGTGTGATTACTCCAGTGGCGCGACAGTGGATTGGGTGCCGCAAAGCGCCGGCGCCTACAGCCTGCGCGTCTCCGCGCGCGACACCGACCATCCGGAGACCATACGGACGGCTATCAAGTCCTACACCATCGTCGCGCCATTGTCGGCGGTGACACTGGCGCCCAGTCTGGCTTCGCCGCAGGCGGCGGGCAAGACCGTGCGGCTGACGGCGACAAAGACCGGCGGCGCCAGCGTGCAGTACCAGTTCAGCCTCAGCAGCAACGGCGGCACGTCCTGGACGGTGTCGAAGGCCTACAGCACCACCAACTACGTGGATTGGACGCTCTCGACTGCTGGGAGCTACCAGCTCAAGGTGAGCGCACGCGAGGGGGGCAGCGGTACGCCGGTGGACTCCGGTGTGTTGGCCTACACGGTCGCTTCCGCGCCGCCCACCGCGGTGACACTGACCGCCACGCCCGCCAGCCCACAGCCGGTGGGAACCGGCATCACGCTGACCGCCGTGAAGACCGGCGGCGGTGATACGGTACAGTACCTGTTCGAGGCGCAGGTGGGGACGAGTTGGACAACGATCCGCGCGTATAACACCAGCGCCACCGCGACCTGGACGCCGGTGACGGCGGGGACCTATACGCTGCGCGTCACCGCCCGCGAGCCGGCGATACCCGCCACCACGGTGGCGAAGACGCTGGCCTATGTCATCAAGCCGGCATTATCCGCGGTGAGCTTCACGATGTCGCTCGCTTCGCCGCAGCCGATCAATAAAACGATCCGGCTGACGGCGACGGCAACCGGCGGCGCCGGCGTGCAGTACCAATTCAGCACCAGTAAGGACGGCGGCGCCACCTGGACCGTGCTGAAAGCCTACAGCACGACGGCCACGGCGGACTGGATGCCGACGACGACCGGATCCTACCAGCTCAAGGTGCAGGCGCGCGAGGGAAGCAGCGGCACGCCGGTCAGCTCGACGGCGCCGGCGTATACCGTCACGCCGCTCCCGCCCACCGCGGTCGCGCTGGCCTTCGCGCCGGCGGCGCCGCAGGTGGCCAACACCGCCGTTACACTGACCGCGTCAAAGACGGGCGGCACCAGTGTGCAGTACCAGTTCGAGGCGAGCAGCAACGGCGCCACCTATACCACACTGCGCGACTTCGGGGCCGGCACTACGGCGACCTGGACGCCGGGCAGCGCCGGCACGTGGTCGCTGCGCGTTTCCGCACGGGAAGCTTTGCTGCCGGCCGTCGTGGTGACGAGAATCTACAGCTACAGTGTCACCGGTCCGTTGACGGGCGTAACGTTGGCTGCATCGCTAGCCTCGCCGCAGCCCATCAACAAAGCCATTACCCTCAACGCCACGGCGGCAGGCGGGGCCAACGTGCAGTACCAGTTCGCGCGGAGCAGTGACGGCGGCAGCACGTGGACGGTGCTGAAGGCCTATAGCACGACGAAAACCGCCAGTTGGACACCGACGACAGCGGCCACCTACCAGGTTAAAGTCACGGCTCGCGAGGGGAGCAGCGGCACCCCGGTGGCGCCGGCCGTGCTGACCTTTACCATCACGCCAGCGCCGCCCACCGCGGTCGCACTGGCGTTCGCGCCGGCGGCGCCGCAAGTGGTGAACACCGCGGTCACACTGACCGCGTCAAAAACGGGCGGCACCAGTGTGCAGTATAAGTTCGAGGCCAGCGCGAACGGTGCCACCTATACCACGCTGCGCGACTTCGCCGCCGGCGCTACGGCCAACTGGACGCCGGTCAGCGCCGGCACCTGGTCGCTGCGTGTTTCCGCACGGGAAGCGTCACTACCGGCGGTGGTGGTCACCAGAAACTACTCTTACACCATCACCGGTCCGTTGACCGGGGTGGCGCTGGCCGCGTCGCTCACTTCACCGCAGCCCATCAGTAAGGCCATCACGCTGACGGCCACGGCGACGGGCGGGGCCAACGTGCAGTACCAGTTCTGGCGGAGCAGCGACGGCGGCGGCACGTGGACCATATTGAAGGCCTACAGCACGACGAAAACCGCCAGCTGGACGCCGACGGTCAAGGGCACGTATCAGCTCAAGGTGACTGCCCGTGAGGGGAGCAGCGGCACGCCGATCGCGCCGGCGGTGCTGACCTTTGCCATTACTCCAGCGCCGCCGACCGCGGTGACGCTGACCTGCGGGCCGATAGCGCCGCAGGTGGTCAACACGGCCATCACGCTGACTGCCGGCAAGACGGGCGGCACCAGTGTCGAGTATAAGTTTGAGACCAGCGCTAACGGCACGACCTATACCACGCTGCGTGAGTTCGCCGCCGGCGCCACGGCCAACTGGACGCCGGCTGGTGCCGGAACGTGGTACCTGCGGATTTCCGCCCGCGAGTCGACGCTGCCGGCGGTGGTGGTGACGCGAATCGCCACCTTTACCGTGACGCCGGTATTGAGCAACGTGACAGCGGTGGTGGTGACGCGAATCGCCACCTTTACCGTGACGCCGGTATTGAGCAACGTGACACTGGCCAGCTCGCTGGCGTCGCCGCAACTGGTGAACCGATCCATCACACTGACCGCGACGAAAACGGGGGGCGCCAGCGTGCAATACCAGTTCAGCGCCAGTAAAGATAACGGCGCCACCTGGTCGGTGCTGCGGACGTATAGCGCCACGGCAACGTTCTCCTGGGTACCGGCGGTGGCCGGCGGCTACCAATTAAAGGCAGCGGCGCGCGAGGGGAGCAGCGGCACACCGGTCGAAGTGACGAAAGCCTTTACCATTACCGCCGTGGCACAGGAGAGTCCAAGCTGGCGGCCGCGAGTGACGGCCAGCCTGGGCGTGACCCGCATCGAGCTGAGCGAAGCGACGAATGACGGCAGCTTTGCGCTGTATGACGTGCCGACGCCCGCGCTGCCTGCCGATTTGCGGTTGCGAACGGTGGAGGGCCAGTGGGCATTTGCCGTGCGCCGCCCGATCATGGCGTCGCCGGCCGATGACATCGTGTTGAGCTGGCCGGACTTGCGCTCGACGCCCGCCGGCACGGTGTTGACGCTGGTGGACCTGGCTACGGGCGAGCGGCGCTTCCTGCGCACTACGTCCATGTATGCCATCCCGGCGGCGCGCGGGGTGGGGGAGCAGCAGTTCCTGCTGGTGGCGACCCGCGAGGATAACACGCCGTTGCACATCCTGAATCTGCACGCCGCGGCGGCGACCCGCGGCCTGGGGGCCCGGTTGGACTTCACGCTGACCGGCCAGGCGGAGGCGAAGGTCAGCATCCGCGCCCTTTCCGGACGCGTGATCTGCCACATCACCGCGGCGCCGTCGCCGACCGGCCTGTGTTCGGTGCTCTGGGATGGCCGCACGGATGACGGCAGGATGGTGCCCGCGGGCCTGTACCAGGCGGAGATTCTCGCCACCGATAGTGAAGGCCGCACGATGCGCGCCTTGACGACGATGTCGCTGCGGTAAATCGCTTCGGCATCGTGAACGTTCAGGGACACCGTATCGGTACGACGATAGGGTGTCCCTGATCTCCAGTCAAACGGCGGGATGCTCTCTGTTCAGAATCTTGCGCGGAGCCGGTTCAGGATGGAAGGCCGTGCCGGCGCGGTATTCTCGTGCAGACGCGGCGGCATGCCGGGCCGTTGTGCGGCCGGCGGAGTCGGTCTCATCATGGGCCGTTCGGACCGCTTCGGAGCAGGCGGCGCCGGAGGCGTCGCAGTTTTCACAGCCGGTGCCGGAGGTGTTTCGGTCGCGGCGGATGGCGCCGCAGCAGGCGTTTCCACGTTGGGCGGCGCCGGCGCGGGCGTTTCGACGGCGGGCGGCGCCGAAGGCGTTTCCACAGTGGCCGGCGTTGGTGGTGTAGCAACCGTGGCTGGCGGCAACTGGGGCATGTTGACTGTGGCCGTGGGCGTCTCGACCTGGGTGGGTGGAGCCGCAGGCGGCATATTCTCAACCGGCTGCTCTGCCGGCTGGGTATTCTGCGCTGGTTGCTCGGTTGCAGGCTGTGTGGTTTCGGTCGGTTGCTCCGCAGGAGCTTCGTCCGTGCTCACCGGCGCAGCAGGTTTGACCTGCTTATCTTTATAGGGCGTCACCGCAAGGCTTTCATACTTCCCATCGTTCGTCACGTTGCCTAGTACGCGCAGCTTCGCGCCGGCGACGATATCCGCATCCGGCTTCGTGATGGTGATGATCAGGGTTTGCCCGTCTTTGTCGTTCAGCGCGAATCTCACCGGCTTTGGGCTGGATACGTGATCCACCACACCCTGCGTCTCAAAGACCTTCAGCGCGGGCAGACCTTCGATGCCCGTGAAGGCGGCTGTCACGGTCGGCGGATGCTTCTCGCGCACCGCCTCATACTTCGGCGCATCCATGGCGAAGGCGGACAACGACAGGGCGACGCCAGCCAGATATATCGGGATTTGACGTAATCGCTTCATAAGAACCTCCCGGTCGTGCGCCATCCGGAACAGCAGGCGACGACGCTTGAAATCGTGCTGGGCGTGTCGAGTGGGCGGGGGAAAGCTGCTTCCGTGATGGGTATGCGGCGGACCGATTTGTGTATGGGTTGGTATTCCACGGGCTCGCAGGATGTAAACTATGATCAATATTTGGATAATGTTGACAGTGTTTACGCTGCAGGCATGGATGAGCCCGCCTGCAGCGTATTCGTGGAGTAGAGAACAGGTATTGAGATCCCTTTTCCCACACGCCCTGTACGTCTCCCCGGTTAACAGGCTATGGACCGGGCGGGGACATATTGAGGAATGCGGAAGGTCATGGGAGAAACCTCTTGAAAATGAAAGGAAAGCATACCGGTCACTTCCCTGTTATAATAAAGTCATCCTCCGCTCCGCGACCGGAGACGCTCAAGTTCCTTGATGAACACGAAAGGAGATGCCATCATGCCCGAGCACATCTGCCCACCCTGGATCGGCTGGCTGATCGCCAGCCCGGTGCGCCGGCTGTTCCAGAACCCGGAAAAGGAACTGGCGCCGTATATCTCCCCCGGCATGACGGTGCTGGACATCGGACCGGGGATGGGGTTTTTCACGCTGCCGATGGCACGTATGGTGGGATCGACTGGTCTGGTGGTGTGCACGGACATCCAGCCGGCGATGCTGCGAGGCGTGGAGCGCCGTGCGCTGAAAGCAGGATTGGCGGCGCGCATCGTGACGCGAGAGAGCACCGCCACCTCGCTCAATATCGACGACTACGCCGGACGCATCGACTTCGCGCTGGCCTCCGCGATGGTACATGAGGTTCCTGATATACCGACCTTCTTCGCGAATGTCGCGCGGGCCCTTATGCCTGGCGGGCGTCTGCTGTTGCTGGAGCCCAGCGGTCACGTGACCGCCGCGAATTTCGACGCCGAGTTGGCTGCCGCGCAACGGCATGGCCTGATGGTGGAAGCCCGTCCCGTCACCCGCGGGAATCATGCCGCCGTGCTGAAGAAACAGTAGGCGCCAGGCGGTGTTATGCCAAATGCGCGGACGGGGCAGTTCCCCCTCCGAAACTGCCCCGTCCTGAACGCCCGGCCCCCGTGGTCCACCTGTTCTCGGCCGGGCATGGGTGCTGCCATCGTGTGACGCGTCAGATTGTGTGTCCGGTAAAGAATGTCCAGCTGTGTGGCTGGCAGTTATGCAATTTTCCGGGCGAATGCCCTGCAGGTATGCGCGCGTCACGCGATGAGAGCGAACTCCCTTCTTAACAGCGGGCGCCGTAGCGGTGCAGCAGATCGGCCAGCGCCTCGTTATCTCGCAGCAGGGCGATGCCCAGCGGCGTCATCTCGGTCTCGCTGCGCCGATTCACATCCGCCCCGTAGGCCAGCAGCAGCTCCACCACCTCCCGCCGGTTCATGAAGACCGCCAGGTGCAGCGGGGTCATGCCGAAGACGTCGGTGAAATTCACGTCGGCTCCGCGCTCCAGCAGCAGGGACACCGAATCGATTCGTCCCTGCGCGGCCGCCAGATGCAGCGGCGTATGCTCGAGATGGTTAACCTCGTTGATATCGGCGCCTTTCGCCAACTGGTGCCGGATGACATCCAGCCGGCCATCCAGGGCGGCGGCCTGCATCAACGTCATGCCGGGAGATGATGCATGCAACATGATTGCGTCGGTCATCGATTCATGCTCCTTTTCTCATCGGAAGGATCACCCGTGCCGTCCATCGTGCGCTCCTCTACCAGTAGTGTTTCATCGCCGGCCTAAGGATAAACGAGAAAAACACTGAATGAGGTTAAGAATATATTTAATAAGATTAAGGACTACTGGTGGCGCCTTGAGGAATACGCGGGGAAGCGATTGACAGGTAAAAAAACGCCCCCGGACCAGGGGTGGTCCGGGGGCGAGAGGGTGGGGTAGGTTAATCCACCGCGTCATACCAGGAATACTTCGAGATGAAGTTGGGGCCGAGGAAGGTGTATTCGTCGGTACTCCAACTGAGGAGGTAGCGGGAGGGCGTGTCGTTGCAGTAGGCAGCTTCACCGCCGGCATAATACAGCGGCCCGGTGACGGGAGCGCCCCAAGCCGTTTGCCAGCCGTCGACGCCGGACAGGTCGGGCAGGGTGTAGTCGGTGACGCCGGCAGCCTGCAGCCAGGCGGTCGTCACGACCACCATCGCTTCACTGCTATTCCCCTCGCTGTAGAACGAGAAGTCATACAGATTGGCCTCCGGATGATCCAGCCCCTCCATGACAATGCCGTTGCTCTGATCGACGGTGAAGGTGAAGGGGGCGATCAGCGTCTGCGAGGTGATCGGCGTGGTCGAAATGCAGCGGATGGTGGATCCGTTGCCCCGCGCCCAATAGACATAACGGTCGGTATCCAGCAACGCGGATGGCGATAGCGAGAAGTAGGTGAAGGGCGAGGTGTCCGAAGTGACATCCAGCGGCATCCGCAAACCGTTCCGCGAAAACAGCCTGATATCGCATTCGTCTGCCCCCGGCACAGAGAATGACCGCCGGCTGCAGCCGAACGTATAGCCGTCGCCGAACAACGACGGATCGAAGTCGATATTCTGCTGGATGGAGGCGCCGTCCGCCTCGTTTAGGTCACGGCGCAGATAGACGCAGCCATCCACCTCGGCATCACCATCAGTGTCGCCGAAGAGATACCCGGCATCGCGGTTGACATCGCTCTCGAACCCCCAGTTATACTGGTCCACGTCATCCAGGGAGGCGAATTCCCCCCAGGTGCTGCCTTCGTCATCAGCGGTGCAGCGAAAATCCATGCCATCCGCGATATTGGTGAAATCGCCGTACAGGTTCCACGTGCCGCCGCCGCGAGTGGAGCGTGTCGATTGCCGGTGCTCACCGCGAACGGCGTAATTCTCGTAGTCAGAAATCCACACGGGATAGACCACCGCCGCATCATCGCTGCGGGTGGCGTGCATAATTTCGAGGTAGCTGTACCCTCCCCGGTCGACTACGAAGGCGAAGCCGTAGGCGCCGGCGGCATCGGTGACGTCTACGGTATGCAGGTCGGAGCCTGTCAGTGGGGTCCAGATGCCGTTCACACCGTCTTGAAAGGCGATCCAGTCGGGGGTGACGATCTGCCGGGTGTTCTGATCATACACCTGGAAGGTGACGGTTCCGGGTCCTCCCTCCTCCTGCTGGACCGGCGCATTATCACTGCAACCGGCGACGAGGAGCAAGGCGAGGATTCCCAGGGTGAGAAGGATTCGGGTGAGCATCGATGACATCTCCCTTTCTGCGTTGGTTGGCGAAGTAGGATTGACTGATGTGTAATTACGAGAGTGATTAGAATTATTCAAAAGTATACTTACTCATGTTAAAGTAGTCAATCGCCCGCCTTGCTTTTTCGGTAGGTTGCAGAGAGGGCGAATGCCATCGATTACGCAGCCTGAAAACAACGGGTATACTGTCAGCGGAGGATTCACGCATGAGCAAAGGACGGTTGGCGGCGAACGTGATCTGGCAGTTACTGTTGATGGTTGCGGTAATGGGCGTGCTGCTGTTCCTGCCGGCGGGGACGTGGCGGTTCTGGCCGGGGTGGGCGTTCCTGGGGGTGTTTTTCGCAGCGTCGCTGGGGCTCTCGCTCTACTTTGTGGTATACCAGCCGGATCTCATCGCGCGGCGGATGCGATCGCGGGAACCGGAGCGGGGGCAGCAGATCGGGCAAGGCATCTTAATGGTGCTCTTCTTCGGCGGGATGGTGCTGTCCGGACTGGACCATCGGTACGGGTGGTCGCATCTGCCCGCGGCGCTGGTGCTGATCGGCGACGCCGGCATTCTCGCCGGGTTCCTCTTCATCTTCCGCGTCTTCCAGGAGAACCGCTTTGCCGGCAGCACGGTGGAGGCGGAGGCGGGACAGCCGGTGATCTCCTCGGGCCTGTATGCGGTGGTGCGCCATCCGATGTACCTGGGTGCGGTGCCGCTTTTTCTCGGCATGCCCTTCGCGCTGGCCTCCTACTGGGCAATCCCGCTGTACCTGTTCTTCTTTCCCATGCTGGTCCTGCGCATCCGCACCGAGGAAGCCGTGCTGCGACGCGACCTGCCGGGGTATGAGGAATACACCCACCAGGTGCGCTGGCGGCTGATTCCGGGCGTGTGGTGAAACGAGAATATTGCTTTGCCATCGATAACTTGGTAAGCTGGTGAAGGCAACTTGTTCACCCGTCATCATTCCCTCATTGTGATTGCTACTGCCCGGAGGAGCATTATGAAGACATGGATGCGCTGGTTTCGGCTGACGGCCATCGTCGTGCCTGTTGTGGTCCTCGGCGGCCTGCTCTGGTCTTTTGCTACCCACTTGCGTCCGGTCACCACGCGGGTGCTGCCGGCCAACAATGTCATCACCTGCAATGCGGACGGGTTTCCGGTGCTGGAAGATGAGATGGACCCCTCTTTCAAGGCGCCGATGGATTCTTATCAATGGAACCGCCCGCTGAAAACGGTCCGGCTGGACGCGTATTGCCGACCGGGCAAGGAGGTGCCTTGTGGCGAAGTCCGTACGGTCAGCCCGTCGGGAGACTTGACCGGCTGGCTGGAATATTCCCGGCAACGCGGAGACGGCCACGGCGCGGGCAGCATAATGTTGCAGGAGCCATCAGGCAACGGAGCGCGCATACCGGCTGATTATTTGCCGGGCGACATGTTTCACGACGGGCCGGGCTTCACCGAAATGCGTAGTTATCCGCGGCTGCAGGTGCTGGATAATCGTTACAGTATTGTGCTTGGCGATCGGTCTGCGCTGCGCAACCCGCAAGGAAAGGTGCTCTTGAAATTCGAGAGTAATGATTACAAGACACAGTTCTTTCAATTCAGCTGCAACGATCCGCGCTACGTGCCGCTGGTGCACGGGGTGAACTTGTGGACCGAAGTGGGCACGCCGCGGTTCAACTCACTGGCGAAATACGCACTGTATGATACGCAAACCCGCACAGAAATCGCTTTGCCGGATAGCCTGTCACTCCCGTCGCAAATGCTGCTGGTGCGGGATGACTATTTGATCAACATCCCGTTCGACGGGGAGGCCGTGGTGATAGAGCGAGCGACCGGCAAACGGCGCAAGCTGGGCACGTTCTTCAGCACGTGGGGGGTGACCCAAGGCGGAGATGCGTGCTGGACCGATTATATGCGGGACAAAAAGCACCTCGCGGTGCTGCAATGGAAGACCGGCAAGCCGACGATGCATTATACGCGGATTCCGGCCGTCCTCGATCCGGCGGCGCATTACAAAGTGACGCTCCGGCGCGACGGCGAGTTAGCTGCCACGGCCATCTCGCACCCCAAAACCGCCGGCGAAGACGCGCTGGCCGGGCGCCGCATGCTCACCCTGTACCGCCACAGCCGTCGCGCCGGCACCTTCACCGTGCCGTATCACGGGGAAACCACGCTGGACTACACCGCCGAACGCCTGGCGTTCTCTCCCGACGGCCGCACCCTGGCCTGGCTCCTCGACACCGGTGACGGCAACCGGAGCCTGTATGCGTTCACGGTGGAGTAATTGTTTGGGGACTGACCTCGCATCGAGCATCCGGCAGGAAGATGCCAGCGCCTGGTGAGGGTCAGTCCCCAAGCGGCTGCGCTACAGCAACTGTGCCGTCAGCTGGTTGAAGTGGGCGCTGATGGTTTTCACGTAGTTCTGCGTTTCACGGAAGGGCGGGATGCCGCCGTAGCGCAGCACGCTGCCGGGGCCGGCGTTGTAGGCAGCCAGGGCATATGCCACATTGCCGTTGAAGCGTTTGAGCTGGGTCGAGAGATAGCGGACGGTGCCGTCCACGTTCTGCTCGATATCGAAGGAATTCTTCACGCCGAGCGCCTTCGCGGTGCCGGGCATGAGCTGACCGAGTCCCTGCGCGCCCACCGGGGAAACCGCGCGCGGGTTGAAGCGCGATTCCTGCGCAAGGAGGGCGAAGACCAGCCGCGGATCGAGGCCGTAGCGCGGGCTCTTCGTCAGCACGGCATTGGCGATCTGCTCGGAGGCGGCGATGGTGATGCTCTTATTAAACTGCCGGATTTTCGCTGCGTAGGACTTGAGCTGGCTGGCGAACGAGGCGGTCGAAGGCGCCGGTTTCGTGGCGGATTTTGTTGCCGACTTTGCCGCCGGTTTCGCGGCTGGTTTCGCGGTCGGTTTCGAAGTATCGGCGACCGGAGCGGCATCGGCGCTTGTGACCGCGAGGGTTTCATACTTGCCGTCATCGGTCAGGCGGGCCAGCACATTCAGCGGCGCGCCGGCGACGATATCCGTATCCGGTTTCGGCGTGGTGAAGGTCAACAACTGCCCGCTGTTGCCGTTCAACGTGAACGAGGACGGACCCGAGGCATCGACCACCACGCCCAGTGTTTCGAACACCTTGCCTGACGACAAGCTTTGCAGATCCGCACTGCCGTTGACCACGGTCAATGCCATCGGCGGGTTGGCTTGCCGTACCGCGGTATAATGCGATGCGTCCATCGCCAATGCGGAGAGCGGCAGGACCAGACCGGCCAGGAGCAAGGGTATCTGACGGAATAACTTCATTTCACCTCCAGTTTGGACAACGCGACTTCCGAATCCGCACCAGATTTGCGATGCTCGGTGGCACTTGCCGTGGAATCAAGCAGATCATTTTTGCTTGAATTCAACAGGCCCTGGTCATTCGTCAAAGTGTTGTTGCCATACGGATTGCCATCCGGGAAATATGACGACGCCGCAGAAAAGAAGCAACATGGGCGTGTCGGATAATCAGGGGGTGGAAGCTTCCGGGATAGGCGGCAGACCGTTTTGTGTATGACACAGGTATTCCACGGTCGCCTAACATGTAAACTTCTCCGCATTTTTGCGAACAGAAAAGAAATTCGTGTTATACTAAAGGTGGACAATGCGATAGACGATCACCTGCTTTCGGACAACGAATCGATGCGGATCATTCCGGCGTCCCTTCTGCTCCTGATCGTCAAGGCCGCAAGGCTGCCTTTTACGGAAGGCAAGACCCTTGTGTATCGCCGAGACTGGAACGGGCATGAGTGCACTGCTGGTATACGCGGAATATCCGAAAACAATCCGGGACTTGAAGCACGCGTTGAAATTCATCGCTCCCCTTGGCCGTCGAACGGTTCAGGGATTTTCAGACCAGGAAATATGGGTATCATCTTCTTGTGATCGACAGCAACTTCCATTGCCTTTCATCACCGAAGGAGTTGCATTATACAACATCTCGATGCATTTACCCTGACGCTGGGGCGCCAGGAATATGTCCCGCTGGTGGTCGGCGGCATGGGTGTCGATGTTTCTTCACCGGCGCTGGTGCTTGCTGTCGCGCGCCAGGGCGGGATTGCCCACCTCTCCGATGCCATGACACCGGCCGTCGTTGACCGGCATGCCGGCACCCACTTCGTGCAGGAGAAGCGCGCGCACTGCCGCACCAACAAGCTGGCGGAGATGGCTTTCGACCTGACGGCGTTGCGGGATGCAGTAATGCGTAACATCCGCGACGTGATGAACCGCAAGCGCGGTGTCGGCGGCATCTTCCTCAACGTGATGGAAAAGCTGACCATGGGCAACCCGCGCGGCACCCTGCAGGTGCGGCTGGCTGCCGCTATGGACGCGGGGATCGACGGCCTGACGCTGGGCGCCGGGCTGCATCTCGGCTCGCTCGAGCTGATTAAAGACCATCCGCGCCTCCACGATATTAAACTGGGCGTCATTGTGTCTTCCGCGCGCGCGCTGAAACTGTTCATGCACCGCGCGGTGAAGGCCGGTCGCCTGCCGGATTACATCATCGTGGAAGGCCCACTGGCGGGCGGGCATCTGGGCTTCCCGCTGAACTGGCATGATTTCGACCTGGCCACCATCGTCGCGGATGTGCGGCGCCTGCTGGACGGGGATGATTTAAAGATACCGATTATCCCGGCCGGCGGGATCTTTACCGGGTCCGACGCGGTGGATTTCCTGCGCCAGGGCGCGGCGGCGGTGCAGGTGGCGACGCGCTTCGCCGTCACCCGTGAAAGCGGCCTGCCGGAGCAGGTGAAGCAGGCCTTCTTCTCCGCGCAGCCGGAGGACGTGGAGGTGAACCTGGTTTCGCCCACCGGCTACCCGATGCGCATGTTGAAGTCGTCGCCGGCCATCGGCTCGACCGTTGCCCCGCAATGCGACGCCTTCGGTTACGGGCTGGATACCGCGGGGAACTGCTCATATAAAACCGCCTACGAGAACCACACGCTGGGCGATGATCCGAAAGTGTGCCTGTGCGCGATGATGCTCGGCTATAAAGTGTGGACATGCGGACATACCGTCTCGCGGCTGAAAGAAACGACGCACTGTCTGCCGGACGGCAGTTACCAGACGCCTACCGTCGAGCAAGTGCTGCAGGATTACCGGCAGAGCACCGATCAGCGCATCCTGCTGCCGCCGATGGTGCCGGCGATGGCGTAAAATAAGGGAGGGCGAGCGTTCCCCGCGAGCCACGATTACGCACCCGGTTATATGATTAATGCCTTTCGAGACCAGTTCCCGAAAGGCATTAACTTTGATACCGGGTGCGTAATCGTGGCTCGCGGGGACGCTCGCCCTCCCATGTCTTACCGCCGTGCGCTGGCCAGGTTCGCCTGATAGGCCGGCGACGACAGGTAGGCGAGGCCGGGGTGGGGGCGCTGGTTGCCGCCGGTGCGGCGGTTAGTGGCGGGCAGGGCATCGGCGCCCGCGGCTTGCTGGTAGTTGAATCCTTCCAGCATGCGCGTGGGCAGGCGATCGCTCAAGGCGCGTTCGATGGCGCGGATGATGTCGAAATCTTCCGTGGTGACCAGCGTGAAGGCTTCGCCGTTCTGGTGAGCCCGGCCGGTGCGCCCGATGCGGTGAATGTAGGTGTCGGGCGTCTCCGGGATGTCATAGTTGATGACGTGGGAGATGCTCAGCACGTCGATACCGCGGGCAGCGATGTCGGTGGCCACCAGGTACGGCACGGCGCCGGTGCGGAAATCGTCCAGCGCACGCTGGCGCTGTGGCTGCGAGCGATCGGCATGCAGCACGCCCGTCCGATAACCGGCGCGCGTCAACGATGCGGCCACGCGGTCGGCGCGGTGCTTGGTGCGCGTGAAGATCAGCACGGATTCCGAAGAGATTCCATCAAGCAGCTTGAGCAGCAGCGCGGTTTTCAACTGCGCCGGCACCGGGTACAGCGTGTGATCGATGGTCTGCGGCGGCGCGGTGATGTCCACGGCAATGCGCTCTGGATCCCGCAGCGTATGCTTCACAAAGTAATTCAGATCGGGCGGGAAGGTGGCGGAGAACAGCATGGTCTGCCGTTCGGCCGGCAGCAGGGTCAGTATGCGCTTGATGTCGGGCAGGAAGCCCATGTCCAGCATGCGGTCCGCTTCGTCCAGCACCAGGCATTCCACCCCGCGCAGATCGACGGCGCCGCGCGCCGCATGATCCAGCAGGCGGCCCGGACAGGCCACGATGATTTCCGTGCCGTTGCGGAGCGCGCGATCCTGCGGCGCCATGCCCACGCCGCCGTATACGGTGGCGCAGCGCAGATTGGTATGCTTGCCAAGCTGCCGGATGGCGGCCTGCACCTGCTCGGCCAGTTCGCGTGTGGGGGTCACTACCAGCGCGCGGGTTTTCTTTGTTTGCGCGGGCGTGGTGAGCAATCGTTGCAGCATCGGCAGCGCGAAGGCGGCCGTTTTACCGGTGCCGGTTTGCGCCGTGCCCAGCACGTCGCGGCCGGTCAGCGCAATCGGGATGGCAGCCGCTTGAATCGGGGTCGGGTCCTGGAAGCCTGCCGCCGTGATGGCGCGTTGCAGGCGCTCATTCAGGGAAAAATCTGTAAACGTCATGTATTCCTTACGGATGCCCGCCGGCGGCGCAAGCGCGCCGACTTCCGGACCGAGGGGCGGACGTGTTCATCTCAAAAGCGGCTTCCAGTGTAAGTTTCAGGAATTCGTTTCCCGATATACATTTCCCATATCGCTGCTGTTGCGAGCGAAAAGCGGGGTGGAAAAATTGTTCATCTTTTTCCACTGGGAAAGGCGCGGTCGAGTGCCGGAGGGGAGAAAGGCCCGGTCTGGCCCTACGCCGGGCGATGTGCCGCGGCGTAGGGCCGGCCGGAGATTGCGTAGTAACAGCTTACCAGCGGTTGGACGAACGCCCACCACCGCCGCTGCCGCTGCCGCCACCGCGCTGCCCCTGGAAACAATCGGAGCAATACACGGGCTTCGAGCCATTCGGCTGGAAGGGCACCTGGCAGCTCTTCCCGCAGGAAGAACAGGTGGCAGTGAACATTTCGCGGGCGCCGCCGCCGCGGCTACCGCCGCCGCCGAACCCACCCTGCGCTTTGCGCGCAGCGCGGCAATCGGGGCAACGGCCCGGGGTGTTGGTGAACCCACGCTGCGCGTGGAATTCCTGCTCACCGGCTGTGAATACGAAGCTGGCGCCGCAATCGCGGCAACTTAACGTTTTGTCTGTGTAGCTCAAGGCATGCACTCCTTCATGTGATGAACCGTCAGTGGGGTCGGTGATCTGGATGGCGTGAAGGATGTGCTATGCCGGGGCAAGAACAGCCGGTACGAAGCCAAATCAAGCGGAACCTTGTCGGTTAATGTCGGGAATTTAATCTTCCCTGTTTCTATTATAATCGGAATATTCCGGAAAAACAATAGCGTGTTTATGTTTGCGGGTTTTGTCTTACCGCCGACGGCGTTTGGAGCCGCGGCGCTGTTTATCGCGTTCCTCATCGCGAGCGGATTTACGCTGGCGAGTGCACTCAGGGCAGAAGGTCGGCGGCGGGTAAGCCTGCTCGGTATAGGAGGCCTGTTCGGCTTCCGTGAAGATAAACTGCTGCTGGCAACCAGCGCATTCAAGCTCGAGATCCGGCATATAATACTCTCCTCTGATGGAGTTTCCATCTCGGGCCGGATGGTGGTGCGGCCTGAAAAACTCGCGGCCACCCAATCCGAAAGGGTCAGTTGAGTGTACCTGTCCCGGCAATGTCTGTCAAACACCAGCGTCACGACATCGGCACGATTAAATTTGACGGACAGCCTGAAAACTGATAGTGTGATGTAGTCTGGAGGTGGCTCATGGCCACGACAAAAAGTAAGTCCACAAAAACAATTCAGCCGGCTTCTTCCGGCAAGGACCCGGTCGATGTCACCACGCGTGACACCGATGGACGCACCCCATTACACGAGGCGGCGTTCCATGGTTACATCGCCACCGTGCGGCAGTTGCTGCAACAGGAGGCCGAGGTGAACGCGCGCGACGCTCAGCAGCGCACGCCAGGCCACTGGTGCGCATTCAAAGGGCACCTGAATGTGGTCAAGGCTTTGGTGGACGGCGGCGCCGACATCAACGCCCGCGACGCCGAAGGCCGCACCTGGCTGAAGATGGCGATGATCGGCCAAAAACCGGACGTGGAGAAATATCTCCGCGACCAGGGCGGCGAATTGTAATCCGCAGACTGAACCCTGCACCATTTTTGACCGGGTAAAGAACTTTACACGGTTTTGTCCCCGCACTACCTCATGAAGGTAGGCGGGGATTTCCATTGTTGACCTCATCAACCCTCCCCTTTTCCTCCGGCGCCGTTCCGCGGTATGATGCTGGCATCCACTCGAAGAGAGGGCGCTGCCAATGCTTGCTGCAAGATATTCCCGTGATGAAGGCTTCGTTGAAATTCGCTTCCCTGACCTGCCGGAGCCGATCTACGGCGCGGAGCTGACCTACTCGCTGGATGGCAAGCTGTTCCAGGCGTGCGCGATCTATCCGGGCAAGGACATGGATGCCCTGCTGACAGTGACGTTCTGGACGTGGAACCAGGCGGTAGAATTCGGGCGGGTGAAATTCGCCGGCCGCGCGCAGCCCGTGTTCTGGAATCTGTATCTCAACGGGTTACATACCCGCGGCGGAACGGTGACGCTGCGTGCCGATATCCTGCTGGAGAGCGGCGTGACGCGCGGCGAGATGACGCTGGAACTGCAACCGTCGCGCGCGGTCTACCTGGACATCGCGGAGGAGTGGGAAGCGCTGCTGCAGGACCCGGTGCTGCGCGACCCGGCGGTGGGAGCGGGCGAGCAGACGCTGGCGCTGCGGGTGCCGGCCGGCGTCCGCGGACGGTATGCCATCTCCGTGGGATTGCGGGGAGGCGTGTGTTCCGCGCTGTTGCGGATTGATAGCGGGCCGCATTACCCCTTCATCGTCTCCGCCAAGCATCCGGAGGTGGAGGACAAGGCCAGCAAGGAGATCCCGTGGACAACGGCGGAACTGGCGGAGGGGTCCTGCATCGAAGTTGCGCTCGTGCCGGCGGCGGCGCGCGATCCGAAGGTGCTGAAGCCGGGCCATATCGCCTATCTCAAGCTGACGCCCGCTCCCGCAAAACCGGCCAGAACACGGAACGATGCACGGACGCTGGCCCTTTACTTCGAGCCATATTCGTGGGCGCACACGTACGGTCTAACGCAACCGTCGCAGGTGCGTGAGGCGATGGCGCTCTACCGCGAGATGGGCGGGACGGAGGTGCACTGCCAGCTCATCCGCTTTGGCTCGCGGGCGCTGCACCACAGCCGGGTCGCGGAACACTTCGAAGCCGGGCAGTTGATGGCCGACGACGGCACCTTCAACAACAACCCCGCTGCCATGGTGCGCGCGATGGACGTGCTGCGCGAGACCATTGACGCCTGCCACGCGCTGGGATTGACCCACTACGCCAACGCCGCGCTTTCCAACTGCTACCCGGGCACCGATTTCGAAGAGCGGATCAGCCGCGAGCACCCGGAGTGGGTCACCGGCAGCATCCTGCGTTTCAACCATCCGGAGACTCGCGCCTTCGCCGCCGCCGTGATGGCCGAGTTCGTGGAGTGGGGCAGCGACGGGGTGTCAGTCGATTGTCTGCGCTATCCCGAGTATCACACCGAGGAGGACCTGGTGCTGCTGTTCCGCGAAATTCGCCGGGCGGTGGACGCCGCGGCGCAAGGGCGCATAGTGCCACTGGCCGTGCGGCTGCCGGCGGGCGACCCCGTGTATTACCGGGCGTTCGAGACGCTGGTGAAGGAAGGCGCCGTCCAGTGCGTCACCCCCTCCACCGTGTGGCCGCGCGAACCGTATGTCTCGGTGCGCCCGTATTTAAAATGGAAGGATTACGGCTGCCGCGTGTTCGGCGTGGTGGACGGGTGGAAAACCTGGGTTGGCACTTTCTGCGGCAATTTCCAGCTCGAGCTGCTGCTGTCGCCGGCGGATATCCGCGCCGACATCCGCCGCCACCTGCGCGACGGCGCGGACGGCATCTTCGTTTACCAGGCGGATGGGCACTGCGCGGATCCGTTTAACCGGACGGTGCTGGATTGGAGACGATGATAGTTCCAGGTCGCGAAGCACATTCATAGTCTGGAAGGAGGCGAGAGCCCCGCCGAGTATTGGTAAGCTTACCAATACTCGGCGGGGCTCTCGCCTCCTTCCAGACTATGAATGTGCTTTGCAACGCTTGGTTATTAAGATAATTCCGATTTCGTCTTCAACTCTTCCCGGAACGCGGCACGCCTTTCCTCGGCCCAGGCGGTGGGGCGCCCTTGATCGTCAAACCAGGTTTGCGTTTCGAAGTTCTTCAGCAACGGGCCATACAGGTCCGGGCGGCGTCCCATGAAGTGCTCGCGGGCATCGCCTTTCGGGGTGTGGTAGACGAAAAGACGGCCCAGGCCCACGCACTCGGTCTCATATTTCTCCAGGTAGATCTCGCCGTATGGCCCAATGATGGCGGAGCTGAAGGTGTTGGCGATGACGATGGAGCAGTAATTGTCACGGGCGCGCTGGCGCAGCGCGGGGAGGGTATCTGGATCGAGCCCACCGTTCATCGAGATAAACACAATTTCCACCCCCTGCACGCCCAGTGTGGAGAAATTATCCACGGTGTTGCGGTCGCTGCAGATGAGGAAGCCGATGCGGCCCAGCGGTGTGTCGAAGGGGTGCAGCTCACGACCCGGCGTAATGAAGGATTCAATCTCCGGGTGGATCTTGCGGTAGCGGGCGATGATCTCACCTCGCGGGTCGAACAAGGCGCAGGCGTTGAAGAGCTCCTCGCCATCACGCTCCAGGAAGCCGAAGATCAGGTAGATGCCCAGTTCGCGGCACAACGCGGCCGTCCGCTGCAGGTACGGCCCGCCGGGTATTTCCTGCGCGATGGCCAGCATCCGCTCGCGGGCGACGTCCGGCGCGGCGCAGCAGACGTAGCCATCCAGCGCACACTCCGGCGCGATCACCACGTCAGCTCCACGCCGGGCCGCTTCGCGGGCATATCCCTCCAACCGCGTGAAATTCGCCTCCAGCGCCCACGGTTCGCTGCCCATGGCGATGACGCCGATCAGCAGGCTGTGTGAAAAATCGTGTGACATGGCCGGCTCCTTTAGCGGTATTGTAGCGGCAGAGCGGGCGGTTGTGAAGCATTTCGATTTGAGGAGAACCTGATCTTTTCTTAAGCACACAACTATTCAAGCAGGCGCGGGACCCCGATAGATCGGGGCAGGCTGCCTGCGATCCCAGGGGTTACACTTTCCCTTCGTCACCGAATCTGGTTTAATATATAAAGGTATATGTGCACACTCGATTATCTACAGACCGGTGAGATGCGGGCACGGCGGGAGCTGGAGGTGGGGGACGGCGCTCTCTCGCTGCCTGAGCGCGGCGTGGCGTTGAAATATGCGCTGGCGGAGGCGCTGGCCGATCGGTTTGGCGGCGTTGCCGCGGCGCGCCGGCAGTGGCGAGAAGGTGCACTGCGCCTTGCCGAATTACGTGTGACAACGGTGGCGGAACTGCACGGTCTGCTTGCTAGTACGCAGGTGGAGTACCTGAAGCGACCGGAGCTGCAGGCGCGGGTGGCGGACCTGGCTATCGACGTGCTGCTCAGCGAGCGGCTGGCACCGGAGGTGCTGCTGCTGCCGGAGCGCCGGGCATTGCCGGGGCCGGTGCATGCGCTGGTCTTCTCCGCCTTCACGCATTGCACGCACGAGCTGTATCCGCTGCTGGTGGATGCGCTGACGGCGGGCGTGACGGCGATGGGGGTGCACGAGAGTTGGATTGCGGACGGCATGTTGCGCCGCGGCATCCTGCTCGACGCGGAGGCAAACCGCCTGCTGGAAGTGGATCTCGATCCGCCGGCGACCGCGGCCAGCGCGCAGGTGCTGGCGCTGGACCTGACGCGGGAGGCGGAGAGCCACCAGCAGATCGAGCGCGCGTTGCTCGGGGTGCCGTTCACCAATCCCTACACCGGCGCGCATTTCCTGGATGACAAGATCTGGACCACCACGGTCTGGGCGCATGCCGGGCTGGACGTGCCGGCCTTCCTGGCCTTTTCCCCGGGCACGCCCGATGCGGAGATGCGGGCGGCGCTGGCCGATTGGCTGTGCACGCACCACCCGAAGCTGGTGGTGAAGCCGGCGGACGGCACCGAGGGGCGCGGGGTGGCGCTGGTCGATTTTGCGCAGGCGGGAGAGCGCGCCAACTGTTTCACCCGGCTGAACCGGCTGATCGAACGCGGGCCGGCGCTGGTGATGGAGGAGCGCGGGTTGCTGCGCTACACCTCGCCGTGGGGGCCGGTGCGCTTTACCTTCCGCCTGAATATTTGCTGGGATGGACGGCAAGCGTGGGCGGAATCCGGCTACGCGCAGGTCGCCGGGGCGGCGGAGGGCATTGCCTCCGCCGGGCGGGGGGGGCATGTGGCGCCGCTGGCGGACGTGTGGGCCCGCCTGCAGCAACCGGACGGCCAGCCCTTCCTGACCGGCACTGAAGCCTGGCACACGGTCCTGCACACCGCGGAAGCCGGGGCCGCGGCGCTGGCGGACGCCCTGGGCGCGGATATGCCGCGGCTGATCGGGCTCGATCTGCTGCTCGATCTGGGGGACGACGGCATTATTCCCGTGCTGCTGGAGGCCAACCCGCGCCCGGCCGGGATGAGCCACGCCTGCTTTGTGACGACGGACGGCCCTACCACGGAGCCGGGAGTGACGCGGCTATTATTTGGGAGCGCGGACCTCTGAGTCCGCGCGTGATAAAACAAATCGCGCGGACTCCAAAGATCATCCTTCCTGGCTGATCGTGGTCCGCGCTCCCAGATTTTAACGGCAATAAGGAAGGACTTTCTTTCCGTGTTGTTGTAAGTTATATGCGACAGACTTTCAATGGGAAGGAGCACAGCCATGCCAGTCACCCAGTTATCGGTGTTTCTCGACAATACTGCCGGACGCCTGGCGGAGGTTACGCGGATTCTCGGCGAGCACAAGGTGAACGTCCGCGGCTTCAGCGTGGCGGACACCGCCGATTTCGGCATCCTCCGTTTGATCGTAAACGACGAAGACACCGCCGTGAAAGCGCTGCGTGAAGCGAAATTCACCGTGCATGAAGGGCCGGTCATCCTGGCGAAGGTGCCGGACGTTCCGGGCGGGCTGGCGCGTGCATTGTTGGGGTTTGCCGAGCACGGCCTGAACGTTGAATATGCGTATGCCATCGTGCAATCCCTTATTGCCTTCGGTGTTGAAGATGTTGCGGCCGGCGAGAAGATCCTGGCCGAAGAAGGCATCCTGTTGCTGAGTCAACCGGAGCTTGCGGAGCTGTAATTCATGTCGAATCCCGTCTATCTCGTCATTCTCATCCTCTACGTGCTGGTGATGCTCGGCGTCGGGTACTGGAGCATGCGGCGCACCAAAGACGTCGGGGACTTCTTCCTGGGCGGCCGCACCCTGGGCCCGTGGATGAGCGCCTTCGCCTACGGCACCACCTATTTCTCCGCCGTGCTGTTCATCGGCTACGCGGGCAAGCTGGGGTGGGGATTCGGCATCCACACCATGTGGATCGTCATCGGCAATACGGTGGTGGGCACGCTGTTGGCCTGGCGATTGCTGGCCGGCCGCACCCGCGATATGACCGTCCGCCTGAATGCCATCACCATGCCGGAATTCTTGCGCGCGCGGTATGACAGCAAAACGCTGCAGGTGATCGCCGCGCTGGTCGTGTTCATCTTCCTGGTGCCGTATTCCGCGTCGGTGTTGATGGGATTGAGCTACCTGTTCGAAATGACATTGAACATCCCGTATGAAACCGCGCTCTACATCCTCACCGCGCTGACCGCCGTCTACCTGGTCATGGGCGGGTATTTCGCAGTGGCGATCAGTGACTTTATTCGCGGCATCGTGGAATTCGGCGGCGTGATGCTGATGGTGTACCTGCTGGCGCAGAAAATTGGCGGATTCGGCGTGGCGACGCACGCCCTGCTCACCGGCCCCGTCAAAGAAGTCGCGCCCGGCCTGGCGAAAACCGCGGTGCTAGGCTCCGGCTTACTGGGCATCAGCACCCCCGGCTGGGTCACGCTGACGGCATTGGTGCTGATCACCAGTTTCGGCCCGTGGGCGCTGCCGCAGATGGTGCAGAAGTTTTACTCCATCCGTAGCAAGGCGGATGTGACGCGCGCGATGGTCATCGCCAGCGTCTTCGCCATCTTTATGTCCTTCGGCGCCTATTTCAGCGGCGCGATCACCCACCTGTTCTACCCGGGCGGCAAGCTGCCGGAAGTGTTGATGTCGGCGAAAGGCCCCATCTGGGATAAGATCATGCCGCACTTCATCACCAATGCCGGGTTGCCACCGGTGCTGGTGCTGATCGTGGTACTGATGGTCTTCTCGGCTTCGATGTCCAGCCTATCGTCGCTGGTGCTTGTATCCAGCTCCTCCATCGCCGTCGACATCTACGGCGCCTTCGTCAACCGCACCGCCAACCAGCGGCAGACGATGGGGCTGCTGCGCGTGCTGTGCGCGGTGTTCGTGGCCTTCTCACTGCTCATTGCACTGCTGAAACCGACATTCATCGTCAACCTGATGGTCATCGCCTGGGGTACGCTGGCGGGCGTGTTCCTGGCGCCGTTTCTCTACGGCCTGTTCTGGAAGCGGACGACGAAGGCCGGCGCCTTTGCCGGCGTCATTGTCGGGCTGGTGACCGCGGTCACGCTGTTCGTCCTCTGGGGGAGTGACGGCATTCCGCTGGCCGGCGCCATCACCATGTTCCTGCCGATGATCGTGGTGCCGGTCGTCAGCCTGCTGACCCCGCCGCCGCCGAAGGCGCTGGTCGAAAAAGCGTTTACCGATACCCCCGAACCTGTTAAAGAAGAGGTTTCCGCGTGACTACGCAACTACAACAGCACATCTGGGACCGGCAGTGGGAATGTGCCGATCGCGATACGATTCATCGACAGCAGCTGGCGCGCCTGCAGGAGACGGTGGCCTACGCCTACGCCAAAGTGCCATTTTACCAGGCACGCATGGACGCCGCCGGCGTGAAGCCCAGCGACATCCGCACGTTGGACGATGTCCGCCTGATCCCCTGCACCACGAAGAAGGATTTTCACGATACCTATCCGTTCGGCCTGTTCGCCGTGCCGCCGCAGGAATTGGTGCGCATCCATTCCAGCAGCGGGACCACTGGCAAGCCGACCGTCGTCGGTTACACGCGCAAGGACCTGGATACCTGGGTGAACCTGGTAGCGCGCATGGTGACGCAGGCGGGGGTGACCGACCGCGACATCGCGCAAATCTCCTTCGGCTACGGCATGTTCACCGGCGGCTTCGGACTGCATTACGGCCTGGAGCGGGTGGGGGCGACAGTGGTACCGGTCAGCTCTGGCAACACCGACCGCCAGCTCATGTTTATGGTCGATTTTCAGTCATCGGCACTCATCTCCACGCCGTCTTACGCCGCTTACATCGCCGAGCAGGTGAAGGACCGCGGGCTGAAGCTGGGCGAAGACGTGCATCTGAAGTGGGGCTTGTTCGGCGCCGAACCGTGGACGGAAGGCATGCGCACCCGCGTGCAGACAGCGCTGGGTGTCTCCGCCACCGACAACTACGGCATGAGCGAGCTGTGCGGCCCGGGCTTCAGCGGCGAGTGCGAACCGGTGAAGGACGGCATGCACATTGCCGAGGACATGTTCCTCTGGGAGCTGCTGGACCCGCTGACCGGCGAGCCGGTAGGGGAGGGGGAGACGGGCGAGCTGGTGGTAACGCCGCTGTGGAAAGAAGCGCTGCCGGTGCTGCGCTACCGCACCCGCGACCTGACCACCATCACCACGGCGCCCTGCCCCTGCGGCCGCACCAGCGCGCGCATGAGCCGCGTGACCGGGCGCACTGACGACATGCTCATTATCCGCGGCGTGAACGTCTTCCCGACGCAGATCGAGCACGTGTTGATGGAGACGGAAGGCACCTCGCCACACTACCTGATCGTCGTCACCCGCGAAGGCGTGCTCGACACACTGGAGGTGTGGGTGGAAGTGTCCGAGCGCATGTTCAGCGAGCGCATGATCAAGATGACCGAGCTGCAGGGGCAACTGATGAAGAAGCTCCATTCCGCCCTCGGCCTCTCCGTGAAAGTGAAGCTGGTCGAGCCGCAGACCCTCGAACGGAGCCAGGGGAAGGCGAAGCGCGTGCTGGATAAGCGCAATATGGGATGAAATTCGAATGCACATTGCAAAATGAAAAATGTAAAATGCAAAGTGATTCGTGCATGAGTGGAGTGAGTGTATGGCATTGACGGGAAAGCAGAAGAGGGTGTTGCGCAGTATCGGCCAGTTGCTGGAGCCGATCGTCTTCGTCGGCAAGGAAGGGGCGGATTCCGCCATCCAACCGACCGAGGAAGTCTTCCGCACGCATGAGCTGATCAAGGTGCGCGTGCTGAACACCGCGCCGGAGAATGCGGACACGACCGCCGCCGCGCTCGCCGAGCAGACGGGCAGCGATGTGGCGGGCAGGGTGGGGCACACCTTCCTGCTGTATCGGGCTAATCCGGAGTTGAAGCATCGGATTGAACTGCCGCCCGCGAAGAGCGAGTAAGCGTAGTTCGTAGTCGCGCCGTAGGCGCGTGCCCGTTCACGAAACTAAAGCTCGTGCTCAACTAAGGAGAAAACCTTTCTCTCTTGTTGAGCACGAGCTTTAGTTTCGTGAACGGGCACGCGCCTGACGGCGCGACTACGAACTATGCTTTCACTTGCATTTCCTGCCGGTAATGCACATCCGACAGTTCGCGCAGTCTTCCCGCGGCGGTTTCTGCGGTCAGGTCGCGTTGCGGATTGCCGAGCATTTCGAAGCCGACCATGAATTTTTTCAAGGTGGCGGAGCGCAGCAGCGGGGGGTAGAAGTGGGCGTGCATGTGCCAGCCCGGATGCGCTTTGCCATCGGTGGGCAACTGGTGCCAGCCCATGGAGTAGGGGAACGAGGTTTGGAACAGGTTGTCGTAGCGCGCGGTGAGGCGGTGCAGGATGTCGGCCAGGGCGCGGCGCTCTTCGGCGGTCAGCTCGCTCAAGCTGCCCCGGTGGCGGCGGGGGAGGACCATCGTTTCGAAGGGCCACGCCGCCCAGAAGGGCACCAGCGCCGCGAAGTGTTCGTTGGCGCAGACGATGCGTTCATCCGCTTGCAACTCCAGCGCCAGGTAATCGCAAAGCAGACAGGCGTCATGCTTCTTCAGATACTGCCGCTGCTTGATGTGCTCTTTCATCGGCTCCGCCGGCAGGTGTTCGGTGGCCCAGATCTGCCCGTGCGGGTGCGGGTTGCTGCAGCCCATCATCAGGCCCTTGTTTTCGAAGATCTGCACGTAGCCGATCTCCCGCCGCGCGCCGATCTCCTCATATTGCGCGGCCCAGACGTCGATCACCGGCAGGACTTCCTCCGCCGGCATTTCCGCCAACGACAGGTCGTGCCGGGGCGAGAAGCAGATCACCCGGCACAGCCCGCGTTCGGCGCGCGCCACCAGCAGATCGCCCGTGCGGCACTGTCCGGCCGGCGTGTCCGGCAGCAGCGCGGCAAAGTCGTTGTCAAAGACGAAGGTGGAGGTGTATTGCGGGTTCCGCTCTCCCTCCGCGCGCGTGTTACCCGGGCAGAGGTAACATTTCGGATCGTAAGCCGGCTTGTCCGTGATCGGCGGCGCCTCCAACTGGCCCAGCCACGGCCGCTTTCCGCGGTGCGGCGAGACCTGCAGCCATTCCCCGGTGAGCGGGTTGAGGCGGCGATGCGGATGATCTTCAAAGTTGAATGCTGACATTGTCGTCGAAGCTCCTGCGAAAAGTACCGGATATCTTTTAGACAAGCGCGTTGAGATATCCTGCCCGGAGTTTTACTGTTCCCGCGCTCAGTCGATCTCGTCGGACATGTCGGACATGTCGGACATGTCCGACGGTCAGACGGGTCTGATTCCCATCTTCCATTCTTCCTGCATCCCATCACGGGAATCATCATCTGTGAAAGGAGAACGCGATGGCACATGCCAATAAAGGACAGTGGGGCAAGGATGCCTCCGCCGTGCATTCCGCAAAAGCGACGGAAAAGACGAAGCAAGCCGGGAACAAGGGCGTCAGCGAGAAGAAACGGCCCGGCAGTTGAAATAGCCTTCGTAGGGGCGAGTGGCACTCGCCCCTATAATAGTGACCGGTCGTGGTATGGGGCGAGTGGCACTCGCTCCTGTACTAGTGACCGGTCGCGGTATGGGGCGAGTGCCACTCGCCCCTACGAAACCTTACAGTTCTCCTTCTTCCGTCAGTTCGGTGGGCGGGGGCGTGGCGTTTAGCACGTCTTCGGTGACGGTGCGGTCGATCTCCGGCTCCGGCATTTTCTGTTCGCGTTGTGTTTCAATAAAGCGCTCCTGCGCGCGCAGGATCAGGCTGATCACTTCGTCCTCGGTATCCACCAGCCGGATCCAGCGCAGGTCGTTGGGACTGATATACCCGTGGCCGAGCAGCACGTCCTTCACCCAGGTCAGCAGCCCGCTCCAGCTTTCTTTGTTGAAGAGGATCACCGGGCGGTCGTTGATGAGGCCGACCTGCAGCAGTTGCCAGACATACAGCAGTTCCAGCATTGTGCCGATGCCGCCGGGGGAAACGATGACGGCGTTGGAGAGCCGCATAAATTCATCCAGCCGGAACGAAAAGCGGCGGTGGCTGCTCTTGATATCCAGGTGCTTGTTGGCCACCTCGTGCAGCATCGGCAGATCGATGGGCAGGCCATACGACTGGCTCACGCGCTTCTTCATCTCCTGCACGCCGCGATTGGCGGCTTCCATCAAGCCGGGACCGCCGCCGGTGACGATATCGATGTTGTGCTCGGCCAGCGCGCGGGCAATGCGGTATACGGCCTGATATACGGCGTCCTGCGGGCCGATGCGGGCGGAGCCGAAAATGACCACGCGGAAGTGCCCCTGTTCCAGCGCGCGCACCTCCGCTTCCGTTTGGATATACAGGTCCAGCACTCGCTGCATTCGCTGTCGTGCCATCTCCAACTGCCGGTCTCGCGTCAGTCGATCCGTATTACTGGCCATCACTCGTACCCTCAATGCATCGTCAGTGTTCCCTGCTTGCCGGGACTTAATCAGGGTTGCGCATACATCAACGGTGGGTTCCAGCGTGCCGCGCACGCCGGTATGAGGCAAGCCGGCGATTGGCGGAAGATTGACAAGGGTAAGATATCGCGGGTAAACTACTTAACGATAATTGGTTGTATTCCGAACGGAAAACAGCGCCGGAACAGCCCGGAATCCCCCTCCGCAGGCGTCCACCGGTGTGATATGAGGGAGTCAACGTGAACAAGAAAGATATCATCCTCGCAGAGGCCAAACGTCTATCCGGGCGTTACGGGTACCTTGGTTTCACCCTGAAGCAGCTCGCACAGTCTTGCGATATGACCGCGCCGGCATTGTATTACTTCTATACCAGCAAGGCGGATCTGTTCAAGGATTGCCTACTCTCCGAGTTGGAGATTCGCCATAACCATATCTGCGCGTGGGAGCAGCGGGCCACTTCGCTGACGGAGTTTGCCAGCATGCTGACCGATGAAGCATTCGAGGCGTGTGGCGCCAGCCAGTTCCGCACCGGCCAGGCCATGCAGGAGATTGTCCACCTGCCTGAAGATATTCAGGCGGAGCTGTCCGAGGCCTGGGAGCGGCTGTTGATTGCCCCGGTGGAAGGCGTGCTGGATCGGTTCATGCCCGGACTGCCGGCGCCGGCACGGAACATGCTGGGCACCTTCTTCATCAATATGGCGACGTTCGCCGGTTCCTATGAAGAACGGTACGGGCGCGACACCATCAAAGCCATGATCACGGCGGCTGCGTCCGGTTTCCTCGGGATGAAAGATGAGATCGCGGCTTCCAGTGCGGTCGCCAGGTAATATCCCAGGCTCGCTGCCCGATCCCCGGATGCCGCCTGTCCCGCGATACGCGAGAGCTCCCTCTGCTCCCGTGCACAGCGGCTGGCGGGGAATCCGGGGATTATTTTTTCTAACCAATGGGTAGAAACTCACTGGACTTACCGGTTGACGTAAAATTTAAGGGGATTTATTTTCTCCCCGTCGGATTGAAACTACCGGTAAGAAGCGGTGTCTAACCTCACAAAGCGACGCCGGAAATTATGAACTTCCGGCGCGACCGACAACCCTTTTTCGTCGTCCTGGTCGTCGCATTGCATTCGAAGCAAAATATCACAGTACTGATTTTCGGCAAAGGGGTATAACTCCATGACGTTACTCCAATTGATTCAACAGGGCGGCATTGCCCTGTTCCCTCTCGGTGTGTGTTCCGTGCTGGTGGTCGCGGTGGTGCTTGAGCGCATCTTTGCGTTCGGGCGCACCGGCAAGGTCCCGCAGGAGCTCATCCGGCGGGTGGAGAATCTGCTGACCGCCGGCAAGTGGCATGAAGCGATCCGCGCGCTGGACGAATCCGACAGCCCGTTCGCGCGCATCGCCAAGGCCAGCCTGATGCACAAGCCCACCTCACAGACGGAGACGGCGGACATCCTGACGCTGGCCTGCGACGCTGAGATCTCCAACGCCACGCGCCCGCTGCCCGTGCTGGGCACCATCGGCAACATTGCGCCGTTCATCGGCCTGTTCGGCACCGTCATCGGCATCATGAAGGCCTTCCAGGCCGTGCACCAGGCGGGCTCCGCCGGCTCCGATGTGGTGTCGAAAGGCATCGCCGAAGCGCTGATCGCCACCGCCATCGGCCTGGGGGTCGGCATCGTGGCCGTGGTCTCCAATAACTGGTGCAACGCGTGGGTGGAGGATTACCGGCTGCGCCTGGAGCGCTTCAGTACCGAGTGGTCTTATCGCCTGCACGAAATCCTGGATGAGCACGGAATGCCCGCCACGGACGAGGCGGCGAAGGAGCCGGTGGCATGATTCGAACAAAACGCAGCGACAAGGTTCGCATCATCAAGGATATCAACATCACCCCGTTCACCGACGTGTGCCTGGTGCTGTTGATCATCTTCATGGTTACCGCGACGACGCTGACCAAAGGCGCCAGCATGAACGTGAACTTGCCCAAGGCCGTGACAGCGGATAAGCCCATGTCCGCTTCGGTGACCGTCACCATCAAGCCCGGGCCACAGTTCACCGTGAACAACGAGAAGGTGGCTTACGCCGCACTCGCACCGAAGTTGAAGCAGTTACACGATACCTATAAGACAGACATATTGGTAGTCGATGCCGATAAAGGGATTCCATATCAATATGTCATTGGAACGATCGATATCGGCCGTCAGATCGGTTACGTCCATGTCGGGCTCGGTACGCAACGATCAGAAGGCGGAATGACGGGGCAGCCATGAACACATTATTCTATCGCGCCTGGTTGCCAGTTTCACTGGCAGTCCACGTGGTAATATTGTTCGCGCTCAACATCATCCCCTTCGGAGCGCCGAAGGTGGGCGGTAACACGCCTGGCTACGTTCCGATCGACGTATTGAATGCCGCGCCGCTACCGCCGCCGGTGGTTCCGCCCAAGCTGGCGGTGAAACCGCTTGACCCGCCGACGGTGAAACCCGTCACGGGCACGCAGCGCTTCATCCCGGATACGGAGCGCCAACCGGTATTGCCGAAGAACGTTCCGCTGGGGAATCAGTCGGTCGATCCGTCGATCACCACCGGCAACGCGCGGAAACCCGGCAACGGCACGATCAACAAAGAAAAAGGCCCGGGCATCGGCGCGAAGGCGCCGCCGGCCATCATGAGCGCGAAAAACGGCACGGGGTTTGATGCCGCGCCCGGCGTTCCCGGCAGCATGGGGACGGGGGGTAGCAACGAAGTCGGCGTCAGCGGACCGTCATATGGCGCGAAGTCGCGATATGGGAATGTTTTCATCCCGGGTGACAAAGTCAACACTGATATCGATAAGGAATACACGGCGATGTTCACTGTTCAGGTGAGCGTAAAAGGAACGATTGCTGACCTGGATTTCACGAAAAGGACAGGCAAAAATACGTTCGATATCAAAGCAAGAGATCTTGTGATGACCAGATATAATGACTTCACACCAGCGATGAAGAATGGCATACCGATTGTCTGGAAAACGCATGTTGGTGTTACTTTTTCCAAGTCAGGGATACGCATTGAGGAAATTCCATGATCAAAGCTTTCATTGTCGCAGGCATCGTCTCGGGGTTGCTGCTCTGCGCGCTCGCCCTCCCGGCGTTCGCGGCCGATCCGGTCACCATGGAGAACGAGTTCATCCGCCTGGTAGTGAACAACGGCCCAGATGAGATCGGCCGCTTTTCCATCAAGACCACCGGCGGCGATCCCTCCCGCCCCGCCAGCAAGGATCAGCACCTGATCTTCGGCGCCAGTGCGCCGTGGACCAGTTACACCACGGTGCTGGTGGACGGTGAGAAATACGGCTTCGGCGGTCAAACCCAGCGCCGTGCCGGGCAGTCGGCGAAATACGGCAAGCAGATCACTGCGCCGGCGAAAACCGACAACGGCATCAGCACCACCTACCGGGTCGGCGACATCGAAGTGACCCAGGAACTGGGATTCGTCCGCGGGCCGAGTACGCGCATGCTGGACACGGTGGGTATCACCTACAGCTTGACGAACAAAGGGACGGTCACGCACAACGTCGGGTTGCGCGTGATGCTGGATACCATGTGCGGCTCCAACGATGGCGCCCCCATCCGCGCCGGCGGCAGCGACGAGATCAAGCATGCCACACTGTTGAGCGGCGCGGGTATCCCTGATTACTGGCAGGCCTTCGACAGCCTGTCCAACCCCACGGTGGTGTCGCAAGGCTCGCTGCGCGGCGGTGGGCTGACCGCGCCGGATCGCATCCTCTTCGCCGACTGGGGCTCGCTGGCTGACGAACCATGGGAACCGACGTTGGAGGCAGGTCAGGGGTTCATCCGCAAAAACGAGGCGGACCCTGACTCCGCTTCCGCCCTGTTCTGGAACGCGAAAGCGCTGGAGCCCGAACAGAGCATTGCCTACACGACCTATTACGGCATCGGCGACGTGAGCATCAAGTCAGGCCAACTCGCATTGGGATTGACCGCTCCTGCGGAAACGACCTTCGAATACGAGCGGACCGAGTCATTCACCATCACCGGTTACATGCAGAACACCGGCGGCTTCGAAGGCAAGAACGTGGTGATGACGCTGGCGCTGCCGGACGGCCTGACGCTGAAGGACGGCGAACTGAAGCATACCTACCCGTCGCTCAAACCTGGCGATACCGTGCAGGAAAGCTGGCGCGTCCAGATCAACGGCAAGCTGGACGGCAAGCAGCAGATCGTGCTCGCCGCCACCAGTGACAATATCGAAACGAATAAGAATGCGCGCGACATTCAGTTGATCGTGCCGCAATCGACCGTCAAATTCGTCCCGCGAATCCAGAGCGTGCCGATGCAGACGAACGGCCTGCCCACCATTATCCCGACGCAGGTCAACCTGCTGCCGGCCGAAAATTTCTACGGCGTGCGCTTCACCGTGAAATACGATCCGAACATCGTGATCCCCCTCGGTAACCCGTTCGGCGTGATGCGCGGCCGTGCTTTCGTAGAAAACAGTAAACTGCTGGCATGGATCGTTGACGATTCCGTGGACGGCGCCATCACGGTCACCGGGAAACGCCTCGATGCCGCGCCGTTAACGCAAGCCGAGATCAACCTGGCCACTATCAAGTTCCGGGCCGTCGGTGCCGGGAAAAGCGCCTTGAAGGTCGAGAAAGCCATCGCCATTGACAAGGACGGCGCGGAGGTTCCGCTGGCTACCGCCGATGGGGAACTGACCGTCGTGCCTGCACAATAACACCGTCACCGTTGAAGGAGAAACCGATGCGACTACACTATTTCATCGTTGCCCTGCTGCTGTTGTGCAGTCTGGCCTTGCCGGCCTTTGCCGCCGATGACACGCCGGAAGCCCTGGCCAAGCGCGTGCGCGAACTGGAGCGGGCGAACCTGGTGCTCCAGGAAGACCTGGCGCGCACCCAGCTCGCGCTGGACGACACGCGGACGAATTTAAAGACCCTCACACGCAAGCTGGACGAAGAAGCGGCTGCCCGCAAATCGCTGACCGATGCGCTGAATGCTTCCACCGCGACGCAGCAGGACCTGATCAAGAAGCTTGCCGCCCTCACCGATAAGGTGGCGGGCATGGGCACCGATCAGGCCACCAGCATCGCCGGCCTGAATCAGAAGCTGGGCACGTTGGAGAAGGCGCTGGCCGACCAGTCGGTCAAGCATGACAAGGACATCACCGACGTGCGCACCACCTTGACCGCGGCGGTAGATAAGGTTCGCGAGGATTACGGCAAGGAATTTGCCGCATACAAGGATCTGATGGAGCAGAAGGTGGCCGCGATGCGCGCCGACCTGGACAAGGAGCGCAACGAGCGCCTGGCCGCGGACGAAGCGGCGGACAAGGCGCGCGCGAAGATCGTCAAGCAGCAGAAGAGCGACCGCACTGTCACCTATATCATGGGTGGCTTGCTGGGCGGGTTGGCTGCCGCGAAGTAAAACCGCGCCTCTTCAATGAAGAGGCAAGCGTAGTTCGTAGTAGCGCCGTGAGGCGCGTGCCCGTTACCAAACATCAAGCTCGTAATTACCTAACGAGTAAGGCTTTACTTATTAGGCGATTACGAGCTTGATGTTTGGTAACGGGCACGCGCCTCACGGCGCTACTACAAACTACCTTTACCTTTTATATTGACGCCTCCTTCGCCTCGGTGGTAGCATCGGTAACCGGCATACTGTTTTGAGCCGGTCGGATTTGGAGAATCTCCTTCGTCTCTGGTAGACTACACCAGACGAATCGGAGATCAACATGTCCATACCACGCAAAGCACGACACAACTACACGCCCGCCGAGAAGGT
>Ga0172368_10000714_pt1 | contig 47162 bp, 35 predicted proteins | sample Lak11m_FD_114540 | JGI IMG/M metagenome (GOLD analysis project Ga0172368, IMG submission 114540) | Freshwater microbial communities from Kabuno Bay, South-Kivu, Congo - kab_022012_11m | ecosystem: Environmental > Aquatic > Freshwater > Lake | place: Democratic Republic of the Congo: South-Kivu... | reverse complement strand
TTGACTGTCACTGTAATGCTTTCAGTATCGCTGCATCCATTGGAATCCGTTGCTGTCACCGTATAATTACCTGAGGAGGTTACTGAAATCGCTGCGGTTGTTGCACCTGTCGACCAGAGATAAGCCGTTCCACCAGAAGCAGTTAGGATGACTGACCCGCCTTCACAGAATTCGGTTGGGCCATCCGGAGTGATCACAACGGTTGGAATCGAATGGACTGTTACAGAGGCATTTTCAGTATCGGAGCATCCGTTGGAATTTGTTACGGTAACTGAATATGTACCGCTGGTAGTTACATTTATTTCGGGACTGGTTGCGGCTGTCGACCACAAATAATTCGTACCTCCCGAAGCTGTCAGGATCACAGAACCACCCTGACAAAAGGTAGTAGGGCCATCGGGTGTTATGACTGCGGTAGGAGTTGAACCAGGGGTACATGTTCCCTGAAAAGTGATATTATCCAGGTACAGATTATTGCCATTTAAACTGATGCCACGAAACATAACCCTGTTTGTTGCTGAAGGCAGGGCATAGCTTTTCGTAGCCCATTGACCACTTGCAGGCACAAATGAGCTAGTCGTAGCACCTCCCGTGTTCAAAGGCCCGCTGGTACCTCCGAGCCAGGTATTTAATAAAGTATAGGAACTTCCATTGTTTTCCGAGTACCATAGTTCCAGTTTATCAACCTGTGACGTATAAGTCGCATAAGCATGGTCAAATTCAACAACAGGATCGGTTAAAGCAGATAAATTGAGTTCTGGTGAGACCAGATCGAAATTCCCTGAGACCAGTGTAAAGAAATCTGCCATGGCTGACTCAGTACCTGTTCCATATCCGCTTGCAGACGTCGAATTAAACCATTGAAGTCCTGCCAGTGACCAACATACAGGAGGGAATCCGGCAGATTCAAAGTCAGTGACATATGGATAGACACTCACTGAAGTACACAGCGTTGTCGCTGAAACGCCTGATCCGATGGAATAGGTCGGTACAGCCGGATGAACCGACCATGCCTTGTAATAATATAAGGTAGCCGGTGTCAAACCGTCAGCATGACTGAAGTTGGTTGCGGAGCCATTGTAAATAACTGTGCCTCCCCCGGCGATTGCATTCCCTGCAACATAGTTCCCGGATGGTGTTCCGAAAATATTGGTTGTATTATAGGCGACCATCACATTATCATTGGCCGCATTTTTAATCCAGTTCAGGTTGATTTGCGACGAACTGGCGGCATTGGCCATAAAGCCGGATGGAGGTGCAGGACTGCCCAGGCTGACATAGGAAATCTGGATATTCGCCCTGTTTGTGTTTATGGTTCCGGAAGAAGCATTTACCAGGGTACTGTCATCGCCCTGCCACCATTCATGTGCACCCGCTGCATATGAATACCTGAAAACCGGGTAGCCCGATGCACCGATGCCCCCATAATTTGATTCACAAAGTACAATGATCTTTGTCGCGGTGAGTGCATAATCGGCAATATTGATCGTTTGCCATCCCGATGAAGGAAAACTTAATGTTCCGCTGAATACCAATGTCGCACCAGTTTTCAGGGTATTCCAGGATGAAGAGGTAAGTGCTGTTAAACCAGTCGTTTTTATATAGATCTTAACCGGACAACTGACAGGGTCGCCGATTCCGACATACCAACCAAGGGAGGTAATAAAGGAGGATGCCGGGAGGCTTGTATATAGCGTAGCCGAGCGTTCATAGCCATAATACATGCCAAAAGGCTGTTTCTGTGTCGCTGTTCCTGTGCCAATGGTGATCACAGTCTCGGCTGGCAACCATGGACTTAAAAATGACATTGCCAGAACAAGGGACAATCTTTTCATCCGGATGACTCAGTTTCTATGAAGGAAGTTTTTTAATGCCGGTAATTACTATTTTTAGATAATAATAAATTCATACACGCATTAAAACAACCAAAGATAATCCTCAGACATGCAACAATCAATTGTTGAAATCCCTAACTGAAAGTTACGTTAAACCGGAATATAGCCTGACAAAATTATATATAACATTTTGTATATCAATAGATATTTTTGCATTCATGACAACTGGTTCTTCCGCCATGGTATTCGAAATAAAATCATATCCTGCAGATTTTAATTTATCATGACCTCATCCCCGGACCCTCTTTTACTACAAGGAGAAAGAGAGGGGGCAGAGGTCATTCAGGATAATTCTCCGTTCCAAGCGGCGTGGATACGCTCACGGGGATACAAATGATGTGAACTGATTGATAGCTGATCAGCGGATCTCGAAACCCACATCTTTCAGATGTTCCCAGAACGAGGGATAGGACTTCGCCACCACATCCGGATTGAGGAGTTTTATGGGTCCTGTTTTCAGGGCAAAGGGAGCCATGGTCATAGCTGTGCGATGATCTCCATAGGTTTCGAACGAAAGTCCGGATGGAAATATTGGTTTTGCGGGGTTAACCTCTACCGCTGTTATCAAATCGCCTTCCCGGGAGAAACCGATCTGGATCCCGATCTTTTCGACCTCATTTTTCAAAGCACGCAGCCTGTCAGTTTCTTTGATCTGCAAGCTTTGTACTCCTTCAAAACGGCCCCGGATCCCAATGCCGGCACATGTTGCCATGACAGCCTGGGCAATGTCAGGAAAATCAGTAAAATCGAAATAAAAACCATCAATTTTTTTCTTTATTTTGGTCAGATGGATTCCCCGATCGGTAAATTCAGTGCGAATACCGAAATTTTGATAAATAACAGGTAATATAGCATCCCCCTGGAGACTTTCAAACTGCAGGCCAATGAGTTCAAGGTCCACTTCGTCTGCGAAAACAGCCGCTTCGTACCAGAAGGCTGCCGACGACCAATCTGATTCGACCGTTGCTTCACCGGGCAGGTAGACAGATGGTTTTACATGGATCCTTGTTTTTCCCTGTTTTACTTTTGATCCGAATAATTTCATGAGCCGTATGGTCATTTCAGCATATGGCGACGATACGGTTTTACCCTTCAAATACAAAATCAGACCTTCAGGAAGGTAGGGGGCAACAAGCAACAAGGCAGAGGTGAATTGGCTGCTTACCCCTGCATTGATCGTCACCTCATTACCCGTCAATGTACAACCGGCTATCAGTAATGGTGGATAACCTGGTTTTGCAAGATAATCGATGGATGCCCCGAGGTGTTTCATGGCATCCGCCAGGATACCAACCGGGCGTTGTTTCATACGTTCTGAACCGGTCAGTACCCATTTACCGGGCTTCATGGATAAAAATGCTGTCAGAAAGCGCATAACGGTCCCTGCATTGGCAGTATCAAGTTCCACGACTTTTTTAGGTTCATAACCGACCAGGATGGTCTCTAATAATTTCTGCAACAACACGGTATCGTCTGCTTCTGATAAATTGTTGATTTTAAAATCTTTTCCCGATAAAGCACGAATCATCAGCAGCCGGTTGCTGATACTTTTCGAGGCAGGGAGCAGGATACTCCCTCTTAAAAACTTGTCGGGTTTGCTGATTAAAATCGACTTCATTTGTTTATCAGTTTGCCCCTCCCCTGGCGGGTCTGTTACGCTGAAAAGGTTGTTGACCCATTCAGAATGGTATTGTAGTATTCCAAGGCTTCCAATATTTCTTCCGGCTCACAAGGCATGTTGATCAAAGGGTGACCTGGTTTTGATAGAAGCGTAAACCGAATGTGACCATTGCTTTTCTTTTTATCATGCTTCATAAGTTCCATGACCGCGGGAAGGGATAAGGTTTCAATAGGAAACGAAGGGAATCCATCCACCAGATAGCGTGTTATCGATTCGAGGTCGTTTAATTCAAGCCCTGTTTTCCGGTGAGATAAATAGGAAGCACAGATCATACCGATTGCAACGGCGTCGCCATGAATTAATGGTTTAACGGCTCCCGAATGTGCATATGCCTCCAGTGCATGGCCAATCGTATGGCCGAAATTCAGTATTTTCCTATGTTTTCGTTCACGGAAATCATGAGTGACCACCTTGTTTTTAAAATTAACAGCGTTGAAAATCAGGTTTTGCCACAGTTTACTATCAACCGGCAGATCAAGAAGCATCCTCAAAGGGTATTTAAGCAGCCGGCGCCATTTAGCCGCATCGCTGATAAGAGTACTTTTAATTATTTCTGCCAGTCCTGAACGGAGATGTTGTTCAGGCAGGGATTTCAGGAATCCGGGGTAAATAAAAATTGCTTTTGCCGGATGGAAAAAACCAACCTGATTTTTAATACGACCAAGGTTTACGGCAGTTTTGCCGCCGATTGCCGCATCGGATTGTCCAATGAGCGATGTAGGAATATTGATGTAATTTATGCCCCTGTTGAATCCGGCAGCGACAAATCCACCCAGGTCAGTCACCACTCCACCACCAAGATTTATGATCAAACCTGAACGGTCAGCTCCTGATGCCAGCAATTCATTCCAGAGCCTTTCAGCATTTTCAAGTGATTTGGCAGTTTCTCCATCACCAGTTTCGATAATCTGAGCTTGAACCAGGGCAACAGATTTTTCCAAAAGCAACGGCAAGCAGTATTCGCGGGTATTCCGATCAACCAGGATGTAGGTTCCGGAAGGTTTTAATGCATTGACGACCCGGTCGATGGATGAAATTGATTCCTTTCCGTAGAAAATCGGAGTACGTTCGATGGTAACGATCCGGCTGGAAATTTTCATCAGTAGTCGTTCTTCTGGAATTAATGAAAAGCAGCCATCAGAAGGCTGATATCCTGAAATGGAAGGTTATATGTTTTGCTGATGAATTGATTGGTAAGGATTCCATTATAAATATAGACTCCCTGCCTGACACCATAATCATGTTTAAGCAGATTCTCGATACCACCTTCAGAACTGATGTCGAGTATAATCGGCACAATGATATTATTCAATGCCTGTGATGCGGTATGAGGCACTTTTGAAGGTATATTCGGTACAGCATAATGGGTTACACCATGAACTTTATACACGGGTGATTTATGTGTAGTGGCTCTGGAGGTCTCAAAACAACCGCCCTGGTCGATGCTCACATCGATGGCAACAGCGCCATCTTTCATTTGCCTTATCATCTCTTCGCTGATAATACATGGTGTTTTACCTTCGCGGGCGTGGATGGCGCCAATCAGTACATCGGCGGTACGAAGTGATTCAGCCAACGCTTTGGGATGCAGAATCGACGTAAATACACGCATCCCCAGATTACTCTGCAGCCTGCGTAAACGGTACACTGAATTATCGAACACTTTGATAAGTGCGCCCAGGCCAATGGCCGAGCGGGCGGCAAATTCACCAACAGTGCCTGCCCCGATGATCACTACTTCCGACGGGGTGATCCCGGTAAATCCTCCAAACATCTCTCCCCTGCCAAATTCAGAGCTGGCAAGATAATCGGCTGCAATAAAAATAGAGGTGCTTCCGGCGATTTCACTCATTGCACGGATAATGGCCAGTTGATTTGTCTTATCCCTGATCGTTTCAAATGCAAGTGCCGTAAGTTTTTTCGAAAGCAATGCCCTGAAATATTCTTCGCATTGCATGGCGACCTGAATGGCCGAGAAAAGAGTCTGCTTCGGTCTGAGCATCTCTATTTCGTCATGGTTTGCAGGCGCAACTTTCAGGATAATGTTGGCCTTATATACTTCTTTCGGTGAATAAACAACCTGCGCTCCTGCTTCACTATATTCATGATCAGTGAAATGTGCCGTGGCACCTGCCCCGGCCTCTACCATCACCTGGTGCCCGTTACGGCACAACAGTGCCACACCATCGGGAACAAGTGATACCCGGTTCTCCTGTGCCGACACTTCTTTGGGGACACCAATTAGCAGATTGCTGGGCTGGCGGGCTACTTCAAGCATCTCTTCCTGAGGCATCAACCGCTCAACTGGCGACATCCGGATATAATCCGGCCGGGGATCTTCCATAAGGATGAAAATTTACACGAAGATAGAAAAAAAAATAAAATTGTGAAATGGTGTAATGATGAAATGTTGTAACGGTTATCCTATGCGGCTGATCTTGCGCAATGCCTCCTCGTCCAGAAGTTCAATTTCATGATCTGAAATCCTTAACAGTTCTTCCTTTTGAAAATCACGAAGGATTTTAACCGCACTTTCCCTCGACATCGCCGAAAGATCTGCCAGATCAAAACGGGTCAGTATCATAGGGAATTTTAGTAAGTGGAATATTTCATCATACAGATAAAGTAATGCATCAGCCATCCGGCCAGGCATTTGTTTTTGAGTCAGGAAGATCAAACGGTTGTAAATATTCAGGACATCATTGCTGAAATCCTTTAGAAATTCCTCCGCAAATGCCTGATTTCCACTCAGAATATTTTTAAAAACCTGCAGATCAATGAAACAAACCGATGAATCGATCAGTGCTGTGACTGTAAAGTGATGCCGTTGGTCAAAGTATATACCAGGCCCACCGATAAAACTGGTTGGTTTGACAATCCGTAAAATGGCTGACCGTCCTTCAAGCCCCTCAATATATAACTTGGCAAGGCCACTGTTTACCGAAAGTACATGAGACATAAAGGTTCCCTGCTTCTTGATGGTCTCTCCGGCTTTGAAATTAACGTGTATCTTGTTTGAGTTGACCAATTCCAATTCTTCGCGGTTCAACAAACAAAACAAGGATGACATGCACTGACAATCGTGGCAACTTTGTGATGATCTGTTAAAAAATTCTGACATCCGGAGTTAAATTTGACATATGAGGGCATAAAATTAGATAAAATTGACATATATCAATTATTAACTAAGTTTATTTCCATTTTTAAAACGTAAAATGTTCATTTAAAAGTATCAAAATTGCCGGATCATATTTCCGGCTGTGAATATTTATACAGGTAGCTTTGACAACTTGAAAAAACGAATATTTTGGACTATGAAAAGTCGATCATCGAACCGTAGAAAATTCCTGAAATTTGGATTTGCTGCCGGAGCTACTGCACTGATTGCCGGTGGCGGAAACGTATTATCTGCCTTGTCGGGGCCGGAGAACAAAGAGACTGGTGAAAAAATGAAGTTGCTCACGCCCGATGGCAAACTGGTCGAGGTAGACAAAGGACATGTGTGTTGTCAGCCTGCCGGGAACATGGAGTCAAGGGAGGGATTAACGGATAAAAAAATGGTCATGGTCATTGATCTGGCAAAATGCCGGAATGCAAGAAAATGCCTGCAGGGATGCCAGAAGATGCATCATCTGCCTTCACATATGGAATGGATTAAATTTTATCTGATGCGCGATTCCGAAGAAATGGCGCCTTATTGGTTCCCTAAACCCTGTTTGCATTGCAATAATCCTCCTTGCGTAAAAGTTTGCCCGGTGGGTGCCACCTTTAAAAGAACAGACGGCATCGTACTTATCGACAATGACCGCTGTATCGGTTGTAAATTTTGCATGGCTGCCTGCCCATATTCATCACGGGTGTTCAATTGGGAAGAACCTAAGCTGGATAAGAAGCTGGAAAAGGTAGTTTATTCGCCGGAAACAAGTAGTCCCCCAAAGGTAGGAACCGTCAGCAAATGCGATTTCTGTCCCGATATGGTCAGAAAAGGAGAGTTACCCAGTTGTGTAACTTCATGCCCCAACGGAGTGTTCTATTACGGTGACAGAAACGAGGATGCCGTCACGAACGGCACTGACACGGTAAGATTCAGCGAATTGATCGATACAGGGGCGGCTTACCGCTTTATGGAGGAACTTGGCACAGAACCAAGTGTTTATTACCTTCCGGCAGTTGACCGCGCCTTTGATTATAAGGTGGGATTCGAAGGATTGACCGAGGAGGAAATTGCCCTTTATAAAAAAGAAGCCAATATAACAGAATAAATATAACCTTATATGTACGAAGACGCTAAAACACAGCAAAATCTTTATTCTTTAAAGCCTCAGCTGGAGAAAATGGGCAAGGGTGGGATTGCCCTCATTGTCGTTCTCCTGATCGTGATCCTGTTTGGAGTTTATGCCTTGTATGTTCAGATCGTTGATGGGCATATCGTGACGGGCATGCGCGACAATGTGGTTTGGGGATTATATATTGTCAATTTTATCTTTTTCATCGGGATCAGTTATGCCGGAGCACTGATCTCCGGGATCCTGCACCTGTTGAGGGTTCCGTGGCGGACCCCCATCATCAGAATGGCTGAAATGATCACCGTGATCTCCACGATGATAGGTCCTACCTATATCCTGCTTTGTATCGGGAGGCTCGACAGGTTGCCAAATATCATGTTATTCGGCAGGATTCAGTCACCCATCATCTGGGATGTTATCGCGATCACAACCTATTTGTCAGGGAGTATCATTTTTCTTTATCTTGCCATGATACGCGACCTCGCGGTCTTAAGGGACAACCCGGTGAAAAATGCCAAATGGCGGAATCCGATCTACCGGTTTTTATCGATGAGGTATAAGGATACCACCAAACAAAAAGAGCTGCTGAATGTTTCGACCGACCTATTATCGATCGTGATCATTCCGCTCGCCATCCTTGTTCACTCGGTTCTTGCCTGGATTTTCGGTATGACACTCCGTCCGGGATGGCACAGCACCATTTTTGCTCCCTATTTCGTTATTGCTGCCGTATACTCCGGTACAGGGGTACTTATCATTGTTATGTGGATCTTCCGAAAAGTATATCATCTCGAATCGCATATTACAAAAATCCATTTTAATTATCTTGGTATCATTATGATTGTACTGGGAGCCATGTATGGCTATTTTACCTTCAGCGAATACCTGACCAGTTGGTACGGTTCCATCAAATGGGATATGGAAGTTTTATACCGTCTGTTCAATCCAAGCGAATACTGGCATTTGTTTGTTTATGCCGTATTTATCGGTGTATTGGTTCCAATCATCATTGTTACCGTGCCAAAGTTCCGCAACATCAATTCTATCGCTTTCGCGGGTTGTATTGCCGTACTTGCATTATGGGTCAAACGTTACCTCATCATCATTCCCACGCTTGAATCCCCGTTGCTTCCGATACATGATCTGCGGCCGGAATTTGTCCATTATTCCGCCACATGGGTAGAATGGACACTGACTTTCGCCGGTATCGCTATGTTTATCCTGCTTTTCTATCTTTTCTCGAAATTTATTCCGATCATTCCGATCGTTAGAACCGGTGAAGAAAAGGACTATTCCAGGCTCCGGAATATGGTCTTCGAAAAACAAATGAAAAAGGTCATTAAGGAGCGTAAAAAAAGTGATGTCCCGGTAACCGGGATCATCCTGCTGTTCATGATGCTGTCAGCTCCCTGTGCTATGGCGCAGGAGGAGGAAGGTCCGGTTCCGACGGTCGTGAAACTCGAATATTACCATACCGATTCCATCCAGAACCTGACCGCCACCCTTAGGGCTAATGTTGACGGAAGGTACCTGCCCCTTCCAGGAATGGAGATCGATTTTAAGTTTATCCAGGGTGGTAAAGGAAAATCAATGGGTACAGCCCTGACCAGTGAACATGGCAATGCGACCTTTTCAATCCCTGAAGACATCATTAACAGCGGTGGTGATAAGAGCATCTATTCGTTTGAAGCATCCTTCGCAGGAAAAGATAATTATGACAAAGCATCCTCCGGTACCTCCATGAAACCTCTGCGTTTAGAGATCTCATTTTTTCAGCAGGAAGAAGAAAAAATGATCAGTCTGAAGGCATTTGAAGCGGGCAGTAACAACGAATGGGGTCCTGTCGAAAATCTCGACGTTCATTTTTACGTGCCACGTACCTTCAGTCTGCTGAAAGTCGGAGAGGCTTCCATAGTCAACGGTACGACGAGTCTGGAGTTTCCAACCGCCATCCCTGGTAACCGGTTGGGATATCTCACCATCGTGGCCAAAGTAGAAGAAAATGAAATCTACGGGAATGTAGAGGTAAGCGGTACCATCAATTGGGGGAAACCATTACCTCCCGTCAAGGTGATCAAACGCGGATTGGGTGACACCGATGCCCCTTTATGGATGGTATATACCCTCATCGTACTACTTTCATTTGTGTGGTTTCATTATATGTATGTTATTTTCACCGTATTTAAAATACGTCGTTTAGGTAAATCATAATTATTCACAACAACTAAAAATGGAGATTTTATGAAATCAATTCAAATCAGATTAATTGCAATTTCAACCGGGATGCTTTTCGCATTCATTTGTGGAACAGCAGCACAGGCACAAAAAGCAGGTCCATGGAATATCCCGGCCAAATTTAAAACCATGAAAAATCCGGTTGCACCAGGTAAGGCAGCCGTTGCAGACGGGAAGGACCTTTACGCCAAGCACTGTAAATCATGCCATGGCGCTAAAGGATTGGGTGACGGCCCCAAGGCTGCATCCCTGGATGTTGCCTGCGGTGATTTTTCAACCAAAAAATTTCAAGCCTTGTCCGACGGCGAAATGTTCTTTCAGATCACAGAGGGAAGAGGAAAAATGCCATCCTTTAAAAAACTGATCACCGAGGATAATGGGCGTTGGAGCATTATACATTATATCAGAACGCTGGGAACCAAATAGTGAGTTGACTCATGTCACAGGAAAATCAGGATCAATCGGCCGGCATCAGGGAATTACTTGCAAAAGTAGATCTGCTTGAACAGAGGATTGACAGGATTGAAGAACAATATGAATGTGCTGTTCAGAGATTGGCCCCGGCTCTGCCGGCCCGTGACCATACTGAACTTTATGAAGACCCTGCCGCGGAAGCACCACTTGTTGACAGGGGTTTAATCGAGTCCAATATCTTTGAATATGGCCTGGCGTGGTTCGGCAGTCTGGTACTGCTTTGCGGTATCGGGTACCTGTCAAACCTGGCCAGGAATTACCTGAATGGACCATTATCCAGTATCGTTGGTTACGGAGCGGTTGCCGGGGTTTTCCTGCTTGGCTGGTACCTTCGCAACTCATATACCCATCTTTCGTTCATGCTTAACCTTATTGCCCATTTGCTGGTATATTATATTACCCTGAGGTTGTTCTTTTTTATTGATCAACCCATAATACCAGTAAAAGGCATTGTAGTCGCGATGCTGGTTGCCGCTATCAGCATTCAATGTTTTTTCGCCATACGGCGGAATTCAGAATTATTGGCAACGGTTGCCCTCATACTTTCAATTGCAACTGCCATTTTTACCGATGCGACCCTGATCAGCCTGCCTCTCATGATCGCGACTGCTGCATGTTCAGTGGTTTTGTTCATACGGTATCGCTGGTGGAGGCTGATGCTGGTAACTATTTTCCTTGTTTATTTTGCACAGGGCATCTGGTTGCTGAACAATCCGGTGATGGGTAATCCGGTAGGGGCATTTGCAACACATCCCTTTAACTTATTGTGTCTTTTTATATATGGCACCATTTTTTCGATCGTTCCGATGATCAAACAGGATGGCAGCATTCCCGATGGAATTTATCCAGCGACCATCCTGATCAACGGCATGTGTTTTTCTATTGTTTTGCTGTTCGTAGTTGCTTCGTTCTATCCGGATAGTTACATCTGGATCTTTACTTTGATCTTTGCATTATGCCTGTTTTATTCAATTTTTCTGAAGTACCGGACCAGCCGTATATTCGATCCGGCATTTTATGCGATCTATAGTTTCATGGCGCTGAGTATCGCTGTGTATGGCTATTCGAAACTTCCGGATGCTCTCTGGCTGCTAGCATTTCAAAGTCTCCTGGTGGTTTCATGGGCATTGTGGTTCCGTTCAAAGATCATCGTGGTCATGAATACTTTGCTTTTTGTCGGGATCCTGGTTATTTATGCTGCCTTTTATCCCGCGGTGGACAAGGTGAATTTTGCGTTTGTCATCAGCGCTTTCGTGAGTGCAAGGGTCATCAACTGGAAAAAAGAGCGACTGACCCTTAAAACTGAAGTGATCAGGAACGTATACCTGATCACCTTATTCTTTTCCATGCTTTTTGCATTGTACTATGTAGTTCCAAAGCAATATGTCACCCTTTCATGGACCTGCGCAGCCGTGTTTTATTTTATCTGGAGCCTGATATTCAAGCTTATCAAATATCGCTGGATGGCCATTGCCACTGTCTTGTTTACCGGATTTTACCTCTTTTTCGTCGATCTGACAAATCTCGAAACAGGTTACAGGGTACTGGCATTCTTAAGTCTGGCAGTGATTTCGATCGGGGCGTCGCTCTATTTTACAAAGAAGATCCGAAAAAAAGCACATACCGAAAATGGGTGATCTGATGTATACCATGAAATAAAATGTTACCAAACCGGAAACAAGAGGAATTAATATGAAGAAAAAGAAATGCAATTACATAAAACTACCTGTTGTTTTATTGTTAATTTTTTCAATATTGATCTTTGGGTGTAACAATAAAGATTCAGATAATATTCCAGTCTATGTAAAAAAGGAACACGGAAAAAGCAGCAAGAATGAAAAAGCGGAAGAATACGCGGTTGAATCTCCCCCATTGTCCTATGGCATCTATCCATGCACCGATTGTCACGCAAATTTTCCCCCAAAACCCGAAAGAAGGGAATTAATTGAATGGCACGATGATATTTCCGCCATATTTAATCATGACAGTGAAAACCGCTGGTGCCTCGACTGTCATGATCTGAAATACAGGGATTCGTTAAAGCTTGCCAGTGGAAAATTATTGGACTTTAAGGAATCGTACAAGCTTTGCGGTCAGTGCCATGGTGAAAAACTCAGAGACTGGAAAGTCGGAGTACATGGTAAAAGAACAGGGAACTGGAATGGGAAAAAGGAATATCTTCTTTGTGTGCACTGTCATAATCCACACTCTCCTAAATTCAAAGAGCTCACTCCGGAACCACCACCTGTCAGACAGGAAGACATCAGATAATTTAAAAATGAATATCAGGAACATGAAAAAAAATAATTCGAGAAGGTCATTTTTAAAAAACATGGCGATCGCTTCTTTCGGCGCACTGGCTCTTTCGGGGTGTGATATGAAAGAACTGGAAGAGTTCCTTCAGCAAAATTTCAGGACTTTATCAAAAAGGGAAAAAGATAAAATAGTTAAAAATTTAGAAATTGATTACAAAAAAAAATATGGAAAAAGATTCCATGTGTCTGATAATCCTGCAATTGAAGGTACACTATTTGGTTACGCGCTCGATTTGTCCAGATGCATCGGTTGCAGAAGGTGTGTTTATGCATGTGTAAAGGAAAACAACCAATCCCGTGATCCGCAGATCCATTGGATAGAAGTGCTTCAGATGGAAAAAGAGAAAGGGATCGATTTCGCACATTCCACTGCCCAGTACAATCCTGAAACGGTTCCGGAGGAGGGACATTTTTATATTCCGGTTTCCTGCCAGCAATGTAAAAATCCTCAATGTACCACGGTTTGTCCGGTTAAAGCCACCTGGCAGGAACCCGATGGAATTGTAGTCGTAGATTACAACTGGTGTATCGGATGCCGATATTGCATGGCTGCCTGCCCTTACGGGGCACGGCATTTTAACTGGGGTGAACCTGAAGTTCCTTTCACCGAAATAAATCCGGAGATGCATTATTTAGGCAACAGGCCAAGAATGAAAGGAGTGGTTGAGAAATGTACATTCTGTATTCAAAGAGTGCGGGAAGGCAAATACCCTTCGTGTGTTGAAATCTGCCCGGTTGGAGCAAGAAAATTCGGTAATCTTTTGGACCCCGAAAGCGAAGTCAGGTACATCCTTGAAAACAAACGGGTCCTCGTACTGAAACAAGAATTAAATACACAGCCGAAATTTTATTATTTCTTCGGGATCTAAATATCATAATGAATTAATTCCTGCACCAGGATAGCCATATAATCTAACAAAATTTACTATGAATTTTCTCCGTTTTATAACAGGCAGTGTAAAAATAATTCTTCATGGAAGCAAAACCTATTATGCCTGGCTCACTTTTCTGTTGTTATTGATCCTGTGGGGAGGATTTGGTTATTATGGCCAGATAACAGATGGATTGATCAGAACGCACATGCGCGATTCTGTATCCTGGGCCTTTTATATCGGTAATTTCACCTTTCTGGTCGGAGTCGCGGCAGCGGCCATTATGCTGGTAATTCCCGCCTATATTTATAACTGGAAACCCATCAAGGAGATTGTGATCTTTGGAGAATTGCTCGCGGTCTGTGCCGTTATCATGTGTATTTCATTTATTGTAGTTGATATTGGAAATCCTATCAGGTTCTGGCATATGCTGCCCATTCTCGGGACCATGAACTTTCCGTCGTCCTTGCTTGCCTGGGATTTTTTTGTGCTTAACATATATTTACTGATCAATTTAGTTGTCGTAACTTATTTATTGTACTGCATCTTTTATAAAAAAGAATACAATAAATCAATCGTCCTGCCACTTGTATTGTTCAGCATACCCATGGCTGTCGCGATCCATACGGTAACAGCATTTCTCTACAATGCATTACCGGCCCGCATATTCTGGAACAGCGCCCTGCTTGCACCAAGATTTCTTGCATCTGCGTTTTGTTCAGGTCCGGCCATTCTGCTGATCCTGTTTCAAATTCTCAGGAAGACCACCAAATTTGAAATAAAAGATGAAGCCATCTGGCGAATTGCAGAACTCATGGTCTATGCCATGTTCATTTACCTGTTTTTTTCGATCGCTGAACTATTTAAGGAGTTCTATTCAGGAACCGAGCATATTTTATATTGGAAATATCTATTGTTCGGCATCGGGGACAATAAGGAGATTGTGATTTACAGCTGGTCATCCATTATCATGGGTTTTATTGCATTTATCATTTTCCTGTTCCCCCAGACCCGGAAGAATTTTCTGACCCTGAATATCGGGACGGTCCTCATTTATACCAGCGTGTATGTCGAAAAAGGAATTGCACTGATCATACCCGGATTTACACCGGATGTATTGGGGCAGATCTATGTTTATACGCCTTCAATGACCGAAATCAGAACGGCAGCGATGATCTTTTCAGCCGGATTCTTACTTTTCACCTTGTTATCAAAAGTTGCCATCGCCATCATTTTTGAAGATTACAATATTGATTTGCTGACCCGGAAAAAAGAGGTGACAGGTTAACAGGGTAACAGGGTAGTGTTACCAGTTAAAATTCAATGATTCTTTCATTGTCGCCTGTGATGTGAACATGTACAGTATTTTCAGGGAGAAGATGTACAATCAGTTCGGGCCATTCCAGGAAACAATAATTGCCCGTGAAGAAGTAATCCTCATATCCGATGTCATAAACCTCGGTGATATTCCTGATGCGGTAAAAATCGAAATGATAGATGGGTACGCCTGCCCCGGTTTTATACTCATTGACAATGGAAAATGTCGGGCTTTGAACGATATCCTCCACCCCAAGCAGCCGGCAAAGAGCTTTGATAAAGGTTGTTTTACCTGCTCCCATGCTACCATAAACAGCGAATATCCTTCCGGATGGATTGGCAGCGATCAGTTGTTGTGCTGCAGGCAGGAGTTCTGCCTCTGATTTAACTATGATCCGCAATGAAAAACAGATTGGTTTATTAATTACCCTGTTACCTATTTCTATTTTGGCTTCAGTGTCACAAACGGGATCATCACTTCCTCCATTGAAATTCCGCCATGCTGAAAGGTATTCTTGTAATAATTCACATAGTAATTATAGTTATTGGGATAGGCGAAAAAATCGTTGCTGTGGCAGAATACGTACGATGAGTTAACAGAAGTTTTCGGAAGAAAAATATCAGACGGGTTACGAACTTCGAAAACCTCATGGTGTTCGTATTTCAATGCCCTTCCTGTTTTATAACGCAGGTTTGTATTTGTATTCCGGTCGCCCAGGATCTTCACGGGATTGTCGACGCGAATCGACCCATGATCGGTGGTAATGGCAACATTGACATCCTTTTCGGCAAGGAATTTCAGGATTTCGATCAAAGGGGAATGCTGAAACCAACTCACCGTAAGCGACCGGTAGGCCTTTTCATCATCGGCCAGTTCGCGGATGATCTCCATTTCTGTTCGGGCATGCGACAGCATGTCAACGAAATTATACACAATGAAGTTAAGTTTGTTGACCATCAGGTTGGGCATCAGTTCCACGAGTTTTTTACCATAGGTCTGGTTCAGCACCTTGTAATAAGAATATTTGACGTCACGGCCATAGCGTTTGAGCAATTCACCAAGCAGTTCACTTTCAAAATTATTTTTAGCACCTTCCTCGTCTTCATTAACCCAGTATTTTGGATATTTTTTTTCGATCTCAGTCGGTAACAACCCTCCGAATAATGAATTCCTTGCATATTGAGTGACCGAAGGCAGAATGCTGTAATAAATTTCCTCCTTTTCTATCCTGAAGTAATCTTCAAGAATAGGTTGCAGAACCTTCCACTGGTCAAAACGAAGGTTATCAATGAGGATGACAAACAAAGGCTTATTGTCGTTCATCAATGGGAATACCTTATCCTTGATCAATGTATGCGATTGTACCGGTCTGTCCTGGCCTTTACCATTCAGCCATTCGAGATAATTCCGTTCCACGAATTTGCAGAAGACCTGATTTGCCTCATCCTTCTGCATTTTAAGAACCTGGTTCATGCCATCGTCCATCAACTGACCCAGTTTAAGTTCCCAATAAGTCAACTTCCTGTAAACTTCCTTCCACTCCTCAAAGTTCAGACGGTTGCTTATCTCCATACCGATATTTCGAAATTCCTGCTGATACTGATGCGTGGTTTTTTCACTTACCAGTTTTCTATTCTCCAGGTTTTTCTTCAGACACAGGAGAATCTGGTTCGGTTTTACCGGCTTGATCAGGTAGTCGGCAATGCTTGAACCGATGGCATCTTCCATGATGCTCTCTTCTTCACTCTTGGTGATCATCACCACGGGCAGGGAGGGGGTAATTGTCTTAATGCGCATCAAAGTTTCGATTCCAGATAATCCGGGCATCTGTTCATCCAGAAAAACTATGTCGAATGGTTTGCCCTTTATAATTTCAGTGGCATCGTGTCCGTTGTTGACAGTTGTTACATCGTATCCTTTTTCTTTCAAAAATATGATATGGGGTTTAAGCAGGTCAATCTCATCATCAACCCATAAAATCATGATCTTATCCATGGTTATTGTTTGCTTTAATAAATGTCGTAAGTTTGTTTTTATTGTGTCCGCTGGACTGTTTTATATTTCTTTAACAAATTTACTCGATTTTGTACACCACCAATAAGCAAAAAATCATCAACGATCCGGTTTACGGATTCATTACCATTCCGGATCCGCTGATATTCGATGTGATGGAGCATCCTTACTTTCAACGCTTACGCAGGATCCTTCAACTCGGGCTCACGCATTACACCTACCCATCGGCCCAGCATACCCGGTTCCAGCACGCCCTGGGCGCCATGCACCTGATGGGCCTGGCTATCGTGGTGTTACGTTCCAAAGGAATTGAAATCAACAGCGATGAGGCATTGGGATTGAACCTCGCGATCCTGCTGCATGACATAGGTCACGGACCTTTTTCACATACGCTTGAGCAAACGATCGTCCGTGATCTGGATCATGAGGATCTCTCAAAACTATTCATTGCAGAACTCAACCGGCAGTTCGGCGGCCGCCTTGAACTTGCCTTTGCAATTTTTAATGACACTTATCCTAAAAAATTCCTGCATCAACTGGTTTCAAGCCAACTGGACATGGACCGGCTCGATTATCTTGCACGCGACAGCTTTTTCACAGGAGTAGCTGAGGGGGTGATCAGCTACGACCGTATCATCAAAATGCTTACCGTGGTTGATGATGAACTGGTGGTTGAAGACAAAGGCATTTATTCCATTGAAAAATTTCTGATCTCCCGCCGGCTGATGTACTGGCAGGTATATTTGCATAAGACCGTGATCGCTGCCGACCAATTATTGGTAGGTACCTTGAAACGCGCTAAATTTCTTGGAGAAAAAGGAGAATCCCTGTTTGCAACTCCAGCATTTGAATCGTTTCTTCGAAATAATCCGACCCGGAATGATTTTTCAGGCGACGGCAGGTGGCTTAATTTCTTTTCTCAACTTGACGATTTTGACGTATTCACCTCCCTCAAAGTTTGGGTCAGCCACCCGGACCGGATTTTATCGGACCTGTGTGAACGACTTGTCAACCGGCGACTCTTCAGAGTAGAGATGCAAACCATTCCGTTCGATCCTGATTATGTTGAGATGGTAAAACAGCGAACTATGGCATCAAACAACCTGACCGATGATGAGATCGGTTATTATTTCACCTGCGAAAAGGTGGAGAACAAGGCCTACAATCCGCGCCATGAACGCATTATAATTAAAGGAAAGTCAAACGAGCTGGTTGATATTTCCATTGTCTCTGAACAACTTAACAACGCGGTGATGCCAACTACCGTCAGTAAGTTTGTTCTTTGCTATCCGAAGGAGAACAAGGGAATTATGAATTATGAATAATGAATTATGAATTAAATATCTGGTTATCTGATTGTTAAATAATTTACATGGCGGCTTAATGAAATAATTGGTAAATTGCACCACTTTTTAGATCATTTGAAATCCACGAAGATCATTTAATGGAATTTACCGCTGCCCAGATAGCCGGATTTCTTCAAGGCACCGTTGAAGGGAACCCGGAAGAAAAGGTTTTCAACCTCTCAAAAATTGATGAAGGTAAACCAGGAACCCTGACATTTCTGGCCAATCCAAAATACACGCCTAATATCTATACGACTGAAGCCTCCGTCATCGTTGTCAATCATGATTTTAATGCTTCACAACCGGTTACCCGCACCCTGATCCGAGTGGCTGATGCGTATTCTGCCTTTGCTACCCTGCTTGAAATGTTCGACCCTTCTCACCAGGCAAACACCGGAATATCGGTCCACGCCGTTATCGATCCAACGGCCCGGATTGGTGATAACACCTCTGTGGGTGACTTTACCATGATCGGGAACCATGTCGTAATCGGTAAAAATGTAGTGATCCATCCGCAAGTATTTGTCGGCAACCATGTGACCATTGGAGATCATACGATATTGTACCCCGGGGTCAAAGTATACCATGACTGCATCATTGGTTCCGATTGCACGCTTCATTCCGGAGTTGTGATCGGTTCCGACGGATTCGGGTTTGCCCCGGTGGCAGGCAACAATTATCAAAAGATCCCTCAGTTGGGAAATGTGACCATCGGGGACCATGTGGAGATCGGTTCCAACAGTACCATTGACAGGGCTACTCTTGGTTCGACCATTATCAGGAACGGGGTTAAACTCGATAATCTCATACAGGTCGGACACAATGCGGAAATCGGGGAGAACACCGTCATTGCTGCTCAGAGCGGGATCAGCGGGTCGACGAAAATCGGCAGGAACTGCATGATCGGCGGTCAGGTTGGTATTGTCGGGCACATTACCATTGCCGAATATGTAAAAATAGGCGCCGGGTCAGGGATCGAGGCAAGTATTACGCAGAAAGGAGCTATTGTGCTTGGCGCTCCAGCCATCGAAATTAACAAAGCCAGACGTAATTTTATTCATTGGCGTAACCTTGACGAAATAGTCAGAAAGGTTTATTCCATCGAAAAACAACTGAAAAAATCGCATGAGTGAAAAACAAAGAACGCTGAAGGAACCGGTCAGTATTTCCGGTGTCGGTTTGCATACCGGAAACGATGTTCTGATCACCTTCAAACCCGCGCCTGAAAATTATGGCTACAAGTTTCGCCGGATCGACCTCACCTCTGAAACGATGGTGGATGCAGACGTGGAACATGTCGTTGATACTTCCCGCGGAACCAGTATAGAACAGGATGGGGTGCGTATCGATACGATCGAGCATGTTCTTGCCGCGCTTGCAGGATTACAGATCGACAATGCCATCATTGAACTGAACCAGTCTGAAACACCTATCCTTGATGGCAGTGCGCGGTATTACGTTGAAGCGCTCCTGTCGGCCGGGATCCTTGAACAAAAGGCGCTCCGTCAGTATTTCGAGGTCACTTCGAATATCACTTACCTGAATCCTGAAAAAAAGGTGGAGATGATTGTTATCCCCAGTGATGAGTTCCGGGTATCGGTCATGATCGACTATGAATCGAAAGTGTTGCCGTCGCAAAATGCCACGCTGAACAGTCTCAGGCAGTTTGACCATGATTTTTCCACCTGCCGTACCTTCGTTTTTCTTCACGAACTCGAGTACCTGCTGAATAACAATCTGATCAAAGGAGGCGACCTGAGCAATGCAATCGTTTTTGTTGATCGTGAAATGTCGCGCAAGGAACTTGATCATTTGGCACACCTATTCAATAAGCCGACAGTCGAGGTGCTGAAAGAAGGGATCCTCAACAACCTGGAATTGCAGTTTCCGAATGAACCGGCCCGGCATAAGTTACTCGATATCATTGGCGACCTTGCGCTGGTCGGGATGCCTATCAAGGGACACGTCATAGCTACCCGTCCGGGACATTACTCAAACGTTGAGTTTGCGAAGTTGATCAAAAAACAATTAAAGAAGGAGCGCCATTCAGAGAACGGGCATTCATTCGATCCGGGGCAACCGCCGTTATACAACATTAACCAGATCAAGAATATCCTTCCTCACCGTCCTCCATTCCTGTTCCTTGACAAGATCATCGAAATGGGAACCGATTATGTTGTTGGGGTGAAAAATGTCACCATCAACGAAGCTTTCTTCGTTGGCCATTTTCCCGATGAACCCGTCATGCCGGGTGTACTGATGATTGAGGCTCTGGCACAAAATGGTGGTATCCTTGCCTTGAGCACCCTGGAAGATCCGCAGAATTACATCACTCTGTTTGTCAAGATCGACAATGTAAAATTCCGGCACAAAGTCGTACCGGGCGACACGCTTGTCTTTTTCTGCCAGTTCAACGGGCCCATGCGACGTGGGTTGATATGTATGAAAGGTGTTGCCTATGTAGGCAAAAAGATCGTGATGGAAGCCGAGATGATGGCGCAACTACAACGTAAATAAATGTTATCATGAATCAACCCTTAGCATATGTAAACCCTCAGGCTAAAGTTGCTGCCAATGTGGTCATCGAACCCTTTGTTTCGATCGATAGAAATGTCATCATCGAAGAAGGCACATGGATCGGTTCCAATGTGACGATCATGGAGGGTGCCCGCATTGGTAAGAATTGCAGGATATTCCCCGGAGCCGTCATTTCAGCCATTCCTCAGGATATGAAATTTGCCGGTGAAGATACCATCGTGAAGATCGGTAACAATGTCGTTATCCGCGAATTTGCAACGATCAACCGCGGAACGAAGGCCAGTTATGAAACCGTGGTCGGAGACAACACCTTGTTAATGGCCTATGTGCATGTCGCCCATGATTGTGTCGTCGGCAGCAATGTTATTATGGCGAATGCAGCCATGCTTGCCGGACATTGTATTGTTGACGACTGGGCGATTATCGGAGGTATGGTTCCCGTACACCAGTTTTGTCATATCGGTACTCATTCCATCATTGCCGGCGGAACAGGTGTGGGTAAAGATGTTCCTCCCTATACCAAGGCTGCAAGGGAACCTTTATCATACGTCGGTGTGAATTCAATCGGACTTCGCAGAAGGGGATTCAGCCCCGAAGTGATCAATAAGATCCAGGAGATCTACCGGATCATTTTTATAAAAGGATATAATGTTTCACAGGCTGTTGAAATCATTGAAGCCAAAGTGGAGGCCACACCTGAACGCGATGAGATCCTGTCATTTATTGCCAATTCAAGCCGTGGCATTATGAAAGGCTATTCTAAAATGAGGGAAAAATAGCACCTTCGCCGGGCCTGTCTGACCCGGATACACGGTATCCTGCATGATGAAAATCCAACTTGAACAGGTCGGTAAGAAATTCAACACAGAGTGGATCTTTCGAAACGTTTCATTTTCCTTCGACGAAAATTCAGTTTCCGCCATCCTGGGGCGTAATGGTTCAGGAAAATCAACCCTTCTTCAGGTCGTTGCAGGTAATCTGCATCCAACTTCCGGAAAAGTCAATTATACCCTCGACGGGCAATCCGTAAGCGGGGAGGAAATATTCCGTCACCTCACGATGGTCGCACCGTATCTTGAGCTTATCGAGGATTTCACTCTGAAAGAAATGCTTGAATTTCATTTCTCCTTTAAAAATTTTCTGCCGGGATTTAATATTTCATCTGTCACCGGCCTGCTTGAATTTCCCGCCATGAAACACAAGCACATCCGCAAGTTCTCCTCGGGGATGAAGCAACGCGTCAAATTGGTTCTTGCCATTCTCAGCGATGTTCCTGTGCTCCTTCTTGACGAACCAACTATGAACCTCGATGAAACCGGAATCGTCTGGTATGCTGAATTAATACGAAAATTTGCCGGGAACCGAACGGTGATTATATGTTCAAACAATTATCAAACCGAATCCGCGTTTGCAAAAAACATCCTGCATATCGAGGAATATAAATAACCCCCACGTCCCACGTCCAGCGTCACTTATGCCCTATGAAATAATATTCACTGCCATTCTCGAACATTTTCCGGAATTGCAATCTGGTGAGTGTGGGGGAATTAGCAAGATAACCACTGAGGGTTGAAATTTTCATTTCGCATTCCAGGGTTAAAAAAACAAATAATTCGTCGGGGCGGGAATTATAAAAATCAGCGGCGCCAAGTCCGAATTCGAAGATAATCACCGGTTTCCATTTTCTCAGAGTGGAAACACCACCCTTCATCACCCTGAATTCGGCTCCCTCCACATCAATTTTTAAAAGGTCAATCCGGAGGTTGTCCGGAATAATATTGTCAAGCAAATCGGTCTCCACCGTGATCTGTTCAATTTCCACATGCTTTCCGTCATATTTGCGTTTCTTGATACCACTATAGGCAGGTGCGTTCAGGACATGCTGGAAGGTAGTGGTACCTGTTCGATCATAAAGGGCTGTCGGATAAATGGTGACCAGGGGATCTTCAGAATACCTGGTGGTCAGAAGCTGATAAAGTTCCGGGATCGGTTCAAAGCCTATTTTTCTGCCAAGGGGCGCCGCTTTGATCATTAAATCGAGGATCTCACCTTTATGGCAACCGATATCGATGCAATTTGAATCCGGTTTCAGGCTTCGCTGAATTATTTTTTGTGTCAGGGCATCGTATTTCTGGTTGCGGGTCACCGAAATATGGAGGATGGTCAGGAGTCGTTTCAGTTTTTGTTTCATCAGCCGGTGTGGACCATATTTTTCAATACAGCCGCAAAAATAACACAATTATCCAAGATTTTTAACTATTTTTGCAACCCCTGTTAAATCAACCTTCAAATTACTTATATGGCTACAACAGCAGATATCAGAAATGGTCTGGTCATCGAATTCAACAATGACCTGTACAGTATCGTGGAATTTCAGCATGTCAAACCCGGAAAAGGCCCGGCATTTATCCGCACAAAGTTAAAAAGCCTTAAACATGGCCGCGTTATTGCCAACACGTTCGATTCAGGCGCCAAACTTGAAATTGCGAGGGTAGAACGCAGAAAATACCAATATCTGTTCAAGGAAAATACAGATTACCATTTTATGCATACCGAGAATTTCGAGCAAATTTACATTCCTGAAACCCTCATCAATGCACCACAGTTCTTAAAAGAAGGACAGGAAGTTGAAATACTGTTTCATGCAGATACTGAAACTGCCCTCACTTGCGAACTGCCCCCGTTCGTTATCCTGAAGATTATCTATACCGAGCCCGGAATGCGCGGTAATACGGCCACCAACACGCTCAAGGACAGTACCGTTGAAACGGGAGCCATTGTTAAGGTACCGCTTTTTATCGGTGAAGGGGAAACGATCAAAGTCGATACCCGGACAGGGGGGTACGCGGAGAGGGTGAAGGCTTGAAATCCATTTACGATATTACGATTTACGATTTCCGATTTCCGAACAGATGAAATTTACCAAACCATTGACCCTTGCCGAACTGGCGGCCATACTGAATGCCAGGCCTGTAGGTGATCCTGATTTTTCCGTGACAGGTATGAATGAGATCCATATGGTTGAAGCCGGTGATCTGACATTTGTGGATCATCCGAAATATTATGAGAAGGCGTTGAATTCGAACGCCACGACCATCATCATCAACAAGGTTGTGGAATGTCCTCCCCGGAAAGCGTTACTCATCAGTGAGAGACCATTTGATGACTATGTTTCTCTGGCCAAACGATTCCGTCCTTTCGAAAAGGCTGTTGCATCTGTGAGTCCGGGCGCTATTATCGGTGAAGGGACTGTCATTCAGCCCGGAGCATTTATAGGAAACCATGTAACCATAGGCAAGAACTGTATAATCCACGCCAATGTTTCTATTTATGACCATAGCGTGATTGGCAACCATGTCATCATTCATTCTGGCGCCGTGATCGGATCGGATGCCTATTATTTCCAGAAACGGCCTGAGGGTTATAAAAAACTGGAATCATGCGGCCGCGTGATCATAGAGGACCATGTAGAAATAGGTGCACTTACAAGCATAGATAAGGGGGTTTCGGGCGATACCACCATTTCCTCCGGCACTAAATTCGACAATCATGTCCAAGTGGGACATGATACTTTTATCGGAAGGAATTGCCTGATAGGAGCATTTTGCGCCATAGCTGGAGTAACAAGGATTGAGGATGATGTGATCCTTTGGGCCAACGTGCTGATCAACAAAGATCTGGTGATAGGGAAAGGCGCCGTTATTCTTGCCGGTTCCGGTACTGAAAAATCCCTGGAAGGCGGTAAGACTTATTGGGGCATGCCGGCCGATGAAGCCCGGAAAAGTTGGCGCCAGGTCGCAGCCTTAAAGAAGTTGCCGGATATATTGAAAAAATTAGAATAGTTCCCGCGTTTCAATAAGAACTTATCACTTTTCCCTAAATGTTATTCCTTGTTAAGTAAATGTTGATATATTCGTCCATGCGTTGAGCGAATAATGAATAACGAATAAGGACTAGTGAAAAATGAAAAGTGAAAAATGAAAAGTGAACTGATCTCATATTTTATGATTCACTCTTCTCGTTTGATCTGCTCTTTCCTGCATAAATATCCAACGCCACAATAGCAGCCATGAAGCCCCAAACGGGGACCGATGCCTTATCTGTATCGAGAAAATTATTCATAGTACCGTGCATAAAATAGGTCAGAAGGGCAAGCATGAGGGTGAGGCTCAGCATTTTCACTTCCGGATCGGTCGTATTCCGGTAAACACGCATGGCTACGACAATTACTGATCCAACCAGCAGAAATACCATCAACATTCCGGGGAGTCCCTGTTCGGCAAGAGGGCCGATATATTCACTGTGTGCATTGCCCTTGTCACCCGCGTTGGTGCTGATCAACGTTTTCTCCTTAGCCCTTTGGAACGGTGCATATTCAAACTGGTATGTGCCAGGTCCATAACCGAAAACCGGCCTGTCTTCAAACATCCTCAGCGCTGACTGCCACCGGTTGATGCGTTCAAGGTTTGAATTATCCGTCGAAATGTTGGAGATCGAACGCAGGTGTTCTACAAAATTAGCGGAGGGTCCCTGGCGGTTTTTCTCAAGCCGGTCTAGAATCTGAAACAGAAAAAGGTAAACGATGGTTCCAAAAATGACCGAAACAAAAAGGATCCACTTGAATTTGATCCTGAAGAGAACAATAAACAACACCCCTACTGCAAATGCAAGGCTAAGCCATGCCGCACGGCAGTATGAAAGCACGAGCGCGGTCAACAGGATCACCAGTACAATCGCCGAAAAAAAACGGGTTGTCCGCGAATAAACTTTGCTGAATGCAAAACCGCAAAAAAGTGGTACAAATAGCGACAATACTGCACCATAAGCGGTATGATCGTTGTAAAATGGCTCCATGACCCAATGCCCGGCCTGTTCATCGAATCCCCACAGCGAATGATTGTATGTGGTATATGCAATGACCCCGATGAACGGAACGGCATAAAACCATACAAATCGTTTAATATTCTGCTGTTTCCGGAAAAGTTGAATTCCAAGGATATAAAATGGGATCACGAACCAAAGGCGGGCCAGCAAATGTTTAAAGGATACCAGTGGCATATCGCTGGTAATGCTTGTGATGAGCATCCACATCAGTTGCAGTCCGATAATGACAGTGAGGGGATGAGTCCATATCTGCCGATCAATCTGATTGTGATAAAATAATTTGATGATGAAGATCAACACGACCCCTAACATCATGGGCTCTGCAGGGATTGAAACACCGACATTGAATTCAAACTGTGTGATGTTGATGGCAACTGGTGTCAGAGCGGTGATCAGCAATAAAATTTTGTCAAGGGAATAAAAATAAAGGTACAAGATCACCAGGAAGATCGGGAAAAACAGCAACCAGTATATATCCCGATAGATCAGATAGCAATTTGACCCGATGAAGATCACACTCAGTATATAAAGGATGGTTATCCTTTGGTTACTGCCTGTAAGATAACTCCGTATTTCTGCAATTTTATCCTTCATTACCCACTGTTGACAGGCCACGGAATTTGCCGCGTTCAATCAGGCCGATGATCAGGACAGCCATAAAGAAAGCGGCCATGGTACTGAATACCACTATCAGCCAGCGTATCGGATAGGCTTTTTTATCTGCTACAAATGGTTTGCTAAGAACGTTCACATAGGTATAATCCCGGTTGTAATCCAGCAGCGCCCGGTCGGCATCCATTTTCATGGTACTGAAAGCATCCGATTCCGACCGCATCATTTCTGTCAACATCATCATTTCACTGCCTTTTTCTTCCAGGTTCTTCTTCATTGCTTTTGCTTCGGCTGAACGAACGGAACCGCCACCCGTACTAAGATAGGTTCTCATCACTTCACGTGTTTGTGCCTGATATTCAAGAATACCATACTTGATTCCCAGCTCCTGTGCCTTTGATTTCAAGGAATCCATATAGGCTTTCTTCACATTCATGATGAAATTATAATTCTGAACAACCTCCCCGAACTTTGCTTTGTGCATCGCCCTGATCTTTTTATTATAGGCATCGAGCATGGCGTTGATCAGGTCGCGGGCCATAATCGGATCCCTGTCCAGAATTTCAATTTCAACTGCTTCAAAAGGTGTTTTATTAACGCGTACCCGTTGACTGTATAACCATCCAAGGGTACTCTCAAAATGTTTGTAGTTGGAATCAAGGTCCCAGTGTCTTGTCAGGTTGAACTTTTTCACCAGTGAATCCCGGATATCCCTTGACTGGAAAATTTCGACACTCTGCTCCGTCTCACTTTCATCGGAATAAGGTGATATGTTTGATGGATACAGCAAACAGTTGGATTTATACAGAGGCGTGATAAATATCGGGCTTGAAAAGAAGACAGACAGCAACACGGCGGCAACAACCACAACCACCAGTTGAAACTTCCATTTAAGCACAATATCAATAATATTTTTACTGTTGAAAAAACTGTCCATAGGTTGGATTTTATTTTATGATTGGCCTATCTGAAATTTCTTATGCGAATTGTAGTCCGATATTTTTTCCATGACCATGATCACGATGATCGACATAAAAAGTGCGGTAATGGTCGACACCATGACGATGAGCCAGCGGAGGGGATAAGATTTACGTTCTGCCTTGTATGCATCGCTCACGATAAATTTCTGCGGTAAATTCTCCTCGGCGTCCACCTTGGCCTGCTTATACTTTGTTTCAAGCAGGACGAGTTGTTCTGTTTTAAACTCAAGGGAATTTTTAAGGGCCATATAAATACCTCCGTATTTCCCCAGCACATCCAGTTTTTTTTGCAAAGCTGCCTGGGCTGTCCTGTTTCCGTTCATAATGGCAATGGCAAACTGTTGATTGAGTACCTGCGACTGGTATTCAACGTCGTTCACCCCAAGGCTGCCGAGGACAATGAGCGAATCAACGATCTTGTCCTTCTCGGCTTTCATTGAATTGAACTCGGCCGCCACCACCTTAAATCCTTTGACTGATCGTTGACGCATCATGTCATTCTTTGCTGAGTCAAGCAGGGACGCTATGGTATTGGCAATATCCGCCGCCATCTGTGGGTCTTTATCATACACTGAGATTTGAACTGCCATGAACTCGGTTCGCCTGAAAGTGATGTTGTTGTCGTATTCCTTAAAAAGAGTTGAATATTTAACATCCGAGGTACTGTCGATGTCGTAATGTCTCATCAGGTCGAATTTCCGCATGATCCGGTTACGGATCCGGTTTGAATTTAATATCTGAAGTAATTGTTCAGCCTGGTCGTCCTCACCGAAGGCTGTGATGTCCTGACCTTTTACCGACTGTTCGTTAAGAAGTGATTTGGAGATGGAACTGCTGCTGGCAGGGAACATGATGACAGTTGACTTGAACTTGGGTGTAATGAACCAGGGCAAGGAAAAGAACCATGATCCCACCAGTGCGACCATCATTACAATGAACAGGGGTTTTCGCCATTTGTAGAGAAAGATCACGAGGTTTGAGGAATCGAAATCTTCTCCATTTTTAATTTCATTGGCCATAGATGACTTTTCAAAATTGGTTTCAAAGGTAGCTATTTATACGGAATGTACAAATACAGGTTACATGGAAAGACCAAATGATCAACGGTCTTCACGCAGGATGTTCATCAGGGACTTGAAACTCCATAGCCTCAGAACCACGGCTAATAAAACCGATGCAAGCAGCATGAGTGTAAAATTGCCCAGCCAGGATAACTTTACCGGTAAAAAGTTCCATGGAATGGTAATTAATCTGGATATCATATTGAAGCCGACCACGCCCAATAAAAAAAACAGGAGAGTTACAAGGTAACGGTAATTTACTTTGAAATTAAAAATCCGCTGCACCATCCAGACCTGAAGAAATGCCATGGTGAATTGCGTGACCAGACTGGAAATAGCTGAACCCGATGCCAATAAACGCGGTATGAGCATGAAATTCAGGATCAGGTTAATCACCAATCCCAGCAGGGCGATGATGTTCAGTTGCTTCAGATTCCCGTTAGCGGTGAGCAGCGTCCCGAAAATGTAGGTTGTTGATACAGCAATGAATCCGGGGATCAGGAGCCGGAACACTTCAGTTGAGGACTTGATATGCGTATCATATAACATCTCCATTAATTCATAACTATAAAAAAACAAACCAAATCCAACAATGATGGCCAGGGTAATGATGAGGGTAAATGAGAGCTTGAGCATATGCTCAATGGGTTGTCTCTTTTTCAGCATTTTTGAAAAGATCGGTACCAGCAGTACTCCGAAGAGATAGGCGATCATGTTGGCTGCATCAAGAAGTCGGAATCCTGAAGCATAAATACCTGCCTGAAAATTACCTGTCTTTTCTGAAAGAATATTGTCCAGTATTTCCGGATCCAGCCGGTTGAAAGTGGTCAATATTTCAATGTCAACCCTGGCAACTCTTGCAGGTAATAAACTTTCCAGCATCACCGGATCAAGACGGTTGTACAGGGTCATCAGCAGTACCAGCAATGCGAAGGGCATACTTTGTTTGATGATCATCAGGAAAAACGGCCAGTTCCAGTTCAGTTTTCTGAAATGTGCTTTTTTAACGACAATAAGGAATGCAAGGGCCGCCGTGATGGAATATGCCGCCGTTTGGGAATAAACAAACCATTCGATGCGAAAGGCCGAAGTAGTGACATGCCCCCATAACAAGATTCCGCAAAACAGGATCATCAGCAAACGGTCAAGTACCGACAGCATGCTATCGGTCTTAAACATCATAAATCCGGAAATATTTGACCGCAGATACAGAACAAATGAAAGCAGGAACTGGTTGAGCGCCAGCCAGCCTAACAACCGGAATTGATCTGCATTATAACGAAGGATCAGTGCAACTGCAAAAGCGATGAAAACATAAGTGAACCCGAGTAAAAGTTTCAGGACCAGGATACCTGAAAAATGTTTGTTCAACAGGTGATTATGCTGGGCAATGTTCCGGTTGTTGAAGTTGGTGATCCCCAGATCGAGGATCATGTTGAAAAGAAAGGAAAAATTCAGGATTACAAAATAGAAGCCATAATCACCCACGCCGACAATCCTTTGTACGTTCAGGTCAATCCCAAAAATCCACACAGGTTTTATGAGAAGGTTTAATAATAGAAGTAACCCAAGGTTTGTCAGGAATTTCCGCTGCATGAACCAAGAATAAAAGTTGCCAGGGGCGGTAACTTTTTATTATAACTCAAAAAATATTCAGATATTTGCTTCAAAGTTAAGAAATTTAATGAACATCGCTGTAAATACAAGGCTGCTAATTCAGAACAGGCTGGAAGGGATCGGTTGGTTCACCTATGAATCATTGAAACGTATCACGACGCAACATCCTGAGCATCATTTTTATTTTATTTTCGATCGTGAATATGATCCGGAATTTCTCTTTGCCGACAACATCACGCCCATTATCCAGTATCCCCAGGCCCGCCATCCGGTGTTGTATTATGCCTGGTTTGAAATGGCTGTCCCGAAGCTGCTTGAACGCATCAAACCCGACTTGTTTTTTTCCCCCGACGGATTCCTGTCGCTGAAAACACCGGTGAAATCCATGTCGGTGTTTCACGATCTCAATTTTGAACATTATCCGCAGGATATCCCATTCTGGACACGTCGTTTCTACCGTCAGTATTTTCCGAAATACGCGGCCAAAGCAGTCAGGATAGCGACCGTATCTGAATTTTCGAAAAGCGATATCGTGGAGCAATATAAAGTATCGCCCGATAAAGTTGATGTGGTTTACGATGGAGCAAATGACGCGTATCACCCGCTCACCAAACCGGAAAAGATAAAAATCAGGGAGGAATACAGTGCCGGACTCCCCTATTTCATTTTCATCGGTTCGCTGCATCCACGGAAAAACCTCGTGAATCTTTTCCGCGCTTTCGATCTTTTTAAAAAATCGAATCCCTCAGTGGTCAAACTGCTCATTGTTGGAGCCAAGAAATGGTGGACATCTGACATCGACCTTGCATTCAACCGGATGATCTATTCGGATGATGTGATTTTTACCGGCCGCCTCGATGTTGAAGAACTTGCCGGTGTGCTTGGATCTGCCATCGCGCTTACCTATGTATCTTATTTCGAAGGATTTGGTATTCCGATTGTTGAGGCCTTCCGATGTGATGTGCCTGTTATTACATCCAATGTCACCTCCATGCCTGAAGTGGCGGGCGATGCAGCACTGCTGGTTGATCCCTTTAATCCCGAATCGATTGCTGAAGCATTATACAAAGCATACCAATATGAAAGTATACGCGAAGAACTTATATTCCGCGGACGCCGTCGTAAGGATATGTTCTCATGGCAGCAAACCGCCGACCGGTTGTGGGAATCCATTGAAAAAGCTGTTAAATCCTGACCGTTTATGAATATACTTCTGCTTGGTTCGGGTGGTCGCGAGCATGCCCTCGCGTGGAAACTCGTGCAAAGCCCCCTGCTGACGAAACTGTTTATAGCCCCTGGTAATGCAGGAACATCGAGACTGGGCACCAATCTGCCTCTCACTTTATCGGACTTCGACGGCATCAGAAACGCCGTTAGAACACATCAGATCGACATGGTGGTCGTGGGACCTGAAGATCCGCTTGTGAACGGCATTCACGATTTTTTTCTGAGCGATCCTGCCATTTACCACATACCCGTGATTGGTCCGGTAAAAAAAGCCGCCATGCTCGAAGGAAGCAAGGATTTCGCCAAACAATTTATGAACCGGCACGGGATCCCCACAGCGAGGCACCAGACCTTCAGCAGATCTACCATGGAGCAGGGAGAAAAGTTTCTTCAAACGCTGGCACCACCCTATGTTTTAAAAGCCGACGGACTGGCGGCCGGCAAAGGGGTGATCATATGCAAAACAATCGGGGAGGCGACCGGAGAACTCAGGGCCATGCTCATGGATTCAAGATTCGGCGCTGCATCACAAAAGGTCGTGATCGAAGAATTTCTTTCAGGAATTGAGCTTTCTGTATTCATTCTTACCGATGGAATAAGCTATCTGATTTTACCGGAAGCCAAAGATTATAAGAAAATCGGAGAGAGAGACACGGGACCAAATACAGGAGGAATGGGCTCAATTTCACCTGTTCCGTTTGCCGATGCGGAATTCAGGTTAAAGGTGGAGCAGCAGGTTATCCTGCCAACTATGAAGGGTCTGCACGCTGAAGGTATTGAATATAAAGGATTTATCTTCTTCGGATTGATTAAAATCAACCATGATCCGTATGTTATTGAATACAATTGCCGGTTGGGAGATCCGGAAACCGAATCGGTGATCCCCCGGCTAAGAAATGACCTGGTTCAACTGTTTAAAGCAGTTGCTGATCAGTCGCTCCATACTGAAACGATCACCGTCGATCCTCTGGTTGCTGCCACGGTGATGGTTGTTTCGCAAGGTTATCCCGGTGAATACGCTAAAGGCAGGATCATAACCGGTGAGGATCAGGTGACCGGCAGTCTGGTCTTTCATGCAGGTACGACGGTGGATACTTATACCGGCGACGTAGTTTCAAATGGTGGCCGTGTGATGGCCGTGACATCCCTGGGTACCACGATGAAAGAATCTCTCGGCACATGTTACCGGAATATCGCGAAAATCGACTTTGATGGAAAAAATTTTCGCCACGACATCGGTTTCGACCTATGACACATGTTCATTAAATTCTTCAAATCCAGCTTCTTCATACAATATCTCTTCATCGGGATCACCGGGTTATGTTTGTGGTTCAGTTCCTTCCTTACCCCTCCCGGAATGCCTGCACCCGAAAATCCGGTTCCGCTGTACTCCTTGCTCTATCACTTTTTCAAGGATATGCCATTATTAGCGACCGTTCTTGGATTTTGCCTGGTCCTGGCCGAAACATATTCGCTTACCCGGATACTCAGCAGGCATGAACTGGTTTTAAAAAATTCGTCCCTTTCAGCACTGGTTTTCCTTGTGATGATGAGTTTTCTGCCGGAACAACTCACCCTGAATCCAATCAACCTCGCCCTGGGATTCATGATCCTTATTCTTTACCACCTGTTGATCTCCTATAACAAGCCTGAACATCTTGACCGGATCTTTGCCGCAGGGTTCTTCACGGCCACTGCCGGCATGTTTTACTTACCATTCATTCTTTGGTTCGTTTTCGTGATCATCAGCTTCCTTGTTTTCCGGGCCGGAAACTGGCGGGCATGGATGGCCGCTGTCATCGGGCTGCTAACACCGTACATATACCTGGCTGTCTGGTACTTCTGGCAAGATGAATTTATTGTCAGAACCCGGGAATTTTTAATATTTTTCAGCCATATCCTTGTTTTTCCGAATCCGTTCCATGCCGATTTCTGGATATTAAGCGGGTTTACGGTGGTGATGGCATTATGGGGCATTTTTCATTTCCGGAGTGGCCCGCAAAAAACGGTCGAGGTCAGAGCAAAAACCAACATTTTGCTCTGGACACTTGTTTTCACGCCTCTTTCGTTTATCTTTTCCGGATCGATGGCCATTTTTCATCCTGCCCTGGCCATGCCTGCCCTGGCCATGGTGATCACCGGCACACTCATCGGGTTAAAAAAAACACGGGTGGCAGAAATGATCCTGATAGTTTATTTCCTCAGTGTTTTGCTAAACAATTTGTTCATTCATAATCTGATGTACCATTGATGATTACATCATACACAGAAAATGATCTGAGAAACATACTCAATGCTGCTGAGCCATTATACCGATAACTTGTCTGAGGCGGGATGCGACGAAGCAGGTCGCGGATGTCTTGCAGGACCGGTTTATGCAGCGGCTGTAATCCTTCCTTATGATTTCCGGGACGCGATCCTGACCGATTCGAAACAACTGTCGGAAAAACAACGTGACAGGCTGCGTCCGATCATCGAGTCCACTGCCCTCGCCTGGGCTGTTGCCAGCGTGGATGCCGGGACCATTGATCGGATCAACATCCTCAATGCTTCCATCATGGCCATGCATCTGGCTGTTGACAAGCTGAAGCAACAACCGCAACTTTTGCTGATCGATGGCAACCGGTTTAAACCATATCCCGGAATCCTCCACCAATGCATTGTGAAAGGAGATGAAAAATACCTTTCAATTGCTGCCGCATCGGTGCTTGCAAAAACTTATCGTGACGCTTTCATGAAGCAAATCCATACAGAATACCCGCTATATGGCTGGAAAAACAATAAGGGATATCCATCAAAAGATCACCGGCATGTGATTGCAGAACACGGTGTCACACCTTATCACAGGTTGACTTTCAGGATGACAATTTTAACTGATTCAAGCCCATGAGAACTTTTTGTTGTGGACTCCATTTTTATATCTGACAAAAATATTATCTTTGAGAAATGTTCTCAAAAAAAGTATTGAAAAAAGGTCTAAAGAAAGATGTGAATGACATAGATTCCCGATTACAAAAACTCATTCACCAGCTTGAGGTTTACCAGGTAAAACTTGAATTGCAAAATGAGGAGCTGAATCTTTCAAATTCTGCGGCTCAGGACGCGATCTATCTGTACGATTTTGCCCCATCGGGTTTTTTTACCCTTTCAAAAAAAGGCGAGATCCTTGAATTAAATTTGACCGGGTCACAATTTTTTGGACAGGAACGCTCTTCATTAAAAAATTGCTTGTTTGGCTTTTTTGTCTCTGATAGTTCAAAAGCGGTTTTCAATCTTTTTCTTGAAGAAATATTCACAGACAATGTAAAAAAATCATGTGAAGTGACTCTTTCCGTTAAGGAGGACCTGACAGCACATGTCCATCTCACCGGAATAATAACGGAAGATGAAGAACGTTGCCTTGTGACCATGGTGGATATTACCAGGCATGTACAAAGCGAGGAAACATTACGGAAGAGTGAGGAAAGGCACCATGCCATCATAGAGACCGCCATGGACGGTTTCTGGAGGGTCAACCGGACCGGGCACCTGATTGAAGTCAATAACACTTACTGCCGTATGAGTGGTTACAGTTCACAAGAACTGCTGACCATGCACATTTCTGACCTGGAGGTACTGGAATCGGCAGATGAAGTTGCCGACCATATCAGAAGGATCCTGGCGAAGCGGGAAGACCGGTTCGAAACCCGTCACCGCCATAAAGACGGGAGCATTTTTGAAGTTGAGGTGAGTGCTCAATACCAGCCTGATGAAGGCGGGCAGTTAGTGGTTTTTCTGCATGACATTCACGATCGCAAATTGGCGGAAGACAACCTGCGTCAAAGCGAAGAACGGTATAAATCGTTATTCAAGGACAACCATTCGGTCATGCTGCTGATCGACCCGGACACCGGTGAGATCAGGGATGCCAATCCGGCAGCCAGCCGTTATTATGGTTGGACCCATGCTGAATTATGCGGAAAAATCATAACAGAAATCAATTCACTTTCAAAGGAAGAAGTAGCCGGTGAAATGCAAAAGGCGAAAGAACAAAAACGCAGCCATTTTTTCTTTAAACACCGTTTGGCGGATGGAGAGATCAGGGATGTTGAAGTTTATTCCGGACCAATCAAATTCAATGGTACAACACTGCTTTATTCTATTGTTCACGATATCACCGAACGCAAGTTGGTGGAGGAGGCATTAAAGGAAAGTGAACGACTTTTACGTGAGTCGCAGCAGGTAGCACATATTGGCTGTTATGAAGTTGACCTGACAACGCGGACCTGGAAAGCTTCTCCTGAAATAAACAGGATCTTCGGTATCGACGAATCCTATCCCCATACGCTGGAAGCATGGACCAGGTTAATTCACCCCGATTCCCGCGAATCAGTTTTTGAACACAATCTCCAGGTGGAGCTCGAAAAAAAACAATTCAACCATGAATATAAAATAGTCCGTTTCAATGATGGGAAGGTACACTGGGTTCACGGGCTCGGGGAACTCGAATTCGATGATCAGATGAGGCCCGTCAAACTACTCGGGACAATCCAGGATATTACACATCATAAACAGGCTGAAGAGGCACTTAACCAACTAAACGAGGAGCTTGAAGCACGGGTAAAAGAACGTACGTCTGAATTATTAATATCTCATGATGCGCTTAAGCAAACTGAAGAAAAATACAGAACTGTTGCTGACCATACGTACGATTGGGAATACTGGATCAATGCTGAGGGGGCAATTCAATACATATCACCATCCGTTGTAAGAGTTACAGGATATACTGCTGAAGAAATTATTGCCAACCCCGGGCTGATCAACCAGATCGTATTTAAAGACGATCTGAGATTCTGGGAAAGGCACGTCGTAGAATCCCATACACCTGATCCGGATGAAAAAAATAACGAACTGGAATTCAGAATCGTGTCAAAAAGTGGCGATATCCGCTGGATTGGTCATGTTTGTAAAAGAATATTCGTGGATGGGCAATACCTGGGGATCAGAGTTTCAAATCATGATGTAACCGGTAGAGTAACTGCTGAGAATGAACTGCTGAACATTACTGTAGCGGTGGAAGAACGCGAGCGTAAGCACTTTTCCCGTGCTTTGCATGATGGGATGGGGCCTTTGCTGTCCATCATAAAGTTGTACTTCCAGTGGCTTGCCGAAACAGATGATGCCGAAAAACGTAAAATAATCATTGAAAAGGGCAATATCAATATAGAAAAAGCGATCGAGACTTCGCATGAAATCGTGCTGGGGCTTAACTCCCTGTTTTTGAACAACTCCGGATATGTCGAAGCGATCGAAAAATTTATTCAAAATATCAATAACACGCAAAAATTATCCATTCATTTCATCTACAACACCAAACAAAGTTTTGGTAATTTCCTCGAAATCACCCTTTACAGGATTACCGTTGAGCTGATCAATAATACACTGAAATATGCCAGTGCAACGCGTATCGAAATTGAATTAAAGTATAATGAAAGGAAAAGTGTCGCTTTTACTTATTCGGAAGATGGCACCGGGTTTGATCTGCCAAATACTGAAAAAGAAAATAAGGGGATGGGCTTAATAACCATTCAGCAGAGGATTAAAATCATGAGGGGCAAAATAAAAATTGATACCGGTATTGGAAAAGGAATGAAAGTCTATATTGAAATACCTGTCAGCGAAACCATTATATAAAAGAGTCAAGAATTTGTTAAAAACAAAATATGGAGCCTAATGCTAAAATAATCATCGTCGACGACCATCCATTATTCCGTGAAGGGATGAAGATACTTATTGAGAAGGAAGGGATGGGCGAAGTTATTGCCGAGGCTGAAAACGGACAGGTTTTTCTCGATTTGCTGGAGAACCATAAACCTGATCTGGTTTTAATGGATATCGAAATGCCTGTGATGGGTGGATTGGAGGCTACAAAAAAAGCAATAGGTACCTGGCCCGGATTAAAAATCTTAGTTCTGACGATGCTTGGTGAGAAGGAAAACTATACCGCCATGATCAATGCAGGTGCGATGGGTTTTATTCTGAAGACTTCAGGAAAACAGGAACTTGAAAGAGCAATTAAAACCATGCTTGGAGGAGAAAGCTACTTTTCCAATGAACTTTTGCGCCAGATCATAATGAATTCCGGGAGAAAGCAGGCAAGTCAACAAAATCAGGCAACTCCCGAGGTGGAAATTACCGAAAGAGAGCTTGAAATTCTGAAATTATTATGCAAAGGATTAACCGTTAGTGAAATCGCCGAACGGCTTTACAGAAGCATAAAGACTATTGAGGCGCACCGTTCAAAACTTCTTGAAAAGACCAATTCCAAAAATACCATTAACCTGATACTTTACTCGATCAAAAACAAGCTGGTCGACATTTGATTTATAGTCCAGGATTATTTCCCCCGCCCCGGGGAATGTCTTACAGAGTATAATCCAAATATTACCACTCAGAATTCAGGGTTCTCCCTAACTATTTTCAGGGTTTAGACCAATCCATCTGATCTTAATATGAACTTATTTTGCCTGTCGGCCGGATGGCAGTGGTGCATGTTAACCATTCCGGAGGCTGGTTGTTGTGTATCAATGATTTACACAGGAGAGAACATATGAAGGATCGCAATGCAAAGATAATCATCGTTGATGACCACGAATTGTTTCGCGAAGGGATAAAACTCCTAATTGAAAAGGAGGGGATGGGCGAGGTTGTTGCCGAAGCCGAAAATGGTGAGGAGTTTCTTGATCTGCTGAAGGAACATACGCCCGATCTGGTGTTGATGGATATTGAGATGCCGGTTCTGGATGGCGTTGTGGCAACCATTAAAGCAAGAGTAATAAGACCCGGATTAAAAATCCTGGGACTTACCATGCTTGAGGAAAAAGAGAACTATGTCGCTATGATCAATGCGGGAGCCATGGGTTTTGTGAAGAAAAGTTCCGGGAAACAGGTTCTCCAAAAAGCCATAAGAACCGTGATCGGAGGTGAATTCTATTTCTCGAATGAACTTTTGTACCAGATCGTTGTAAATTCAAACAAACCTATTTCGGGTTGCCTCCAACCGGATGACAATACGGTTGCATTTACAGAGAAGGAACTTGAAATACTTCAATATTGTTGTAAAGGATTATCCTCCGGTGAGATTGCCGCCAGGCTCTCAAAAAGCATAAAGACCATTGAGGCTAAGCGCTCAAGATTGATGGAAAAGACAAAAACCAAAAACACCATCAACCTGGTGCTTTACGCGATCAGGAACAAGCTGGTAGAAATTTAGCCCCTGATTGGGGTAAACCCTGATGTAAGTATCACTTTTTTAGGATTTTCCCTACCTGTTTATAGAGTTTACACTGATGATTTTGAGAATGCAATGACCTTATTTTGTACCGGTGATCTGATTCAATTTTATCGTCCGGAAATTTCCTCAACCCCCTCCCCTTCTCCATGAAGGAGAATGGGTGCAGCGAATAAGGTCAATATAAATTATAAATTAAGGTGTAAAACAGGACCAAATTATGAGAAAAATTACCAAAACCACAATGATCGCCATACTATGTATGGTTCATTGCCCAATCATGCTGATTTTGATTTCATTATCAGGATTTTCCCAGAATGTTGCGATCAACACAACCATGAGTCCCGCCAATCCTTCGGCAGGGCTGGATATTGACTTTCCCGACAAGGGATTTCTTTTGACGAGGATACCCCTGTCAGGTTTAAACATTGTTGCCCCGCTGACTGCCCATGTCGCAGGGATGGTGCTTTACAATACGGCAACAACTGGTAGTCTTACCCCTGGTATCTATGTCAATGACGGGACAAAATGGATCCCATTTTCGCCTCCCCACGGAACCACGAACGGAGATATGCAATATTGGGATGGCAGCTCATGGACCATCCTGAATGCAGGCCAGCCGGGGCAGAAATTACAACTTACCAGTACGGGAATTCCAGCCTGGAGCAGTGGAACCATTCCATTACTGACCACAATGGCCATCAGTGGAATAACATCCGTTTCTGCAATCAGCGGGGGAAATATCACCACGGATGGAGGAACGGCTGTGACCGTCAGAGGAGTATGCTGGAGTACCATGCCAGGCCCATCTACCGCTTTGACAACAAAAACAAACGATGGAACCGGAATGGGCAGTTTTACAAGCAACATTACCGGGCTTTCGCCCGCCACCACCTACTATGTGAGGGCCTATGCTACCAATTCATCCGGGACCGTATACGGTAACCAGCATAGCTTTATTACACCCTGAAGTTAATGGGCTGCCGTAAGTCTCTTCAAAGTATTAAACTAATATATTTCACAAATGCATCTTTTTCAAAATCAAAATTAACACGCAATGAAAAAATCTACTGAAACATCTGCTAAAACACATTCAAGTAAGTTAATCTTGTTACTGTTTCTGATACTTACTTCCTTTTCCCTGAATTCTCAGAACGTAGGTATTAATGCCACCGGAACAGCACCCAATGCATCTGCCGGGCTTGATGTCGATTTTCCGGACAAGGGAGTACTGATACCCCGGATAGCATTAACCGGTACCTCCAGTTTTGTTCCAATGTCAGCGCATGTGGCAGGAATGATCGTTTATAATACTGCAACAGCCGGGGATGTGGTCCCTGGTTTTTATTACAATAATGGAACCAACTGGGTTCCCGGGTTCCCGGCAGGAAACTCAATTGGCAATATGATCTATTGGAATGGGACAGCCTGGGTCATGATCCCGGCAGGTTTACCGGGTCAGTATCTGCAAATCGATGGATCCGGTATCCCCTATTGGGGCGCAGGGGCATTTGCAACCCTTACAACCAATGCTGCAACTGCCATCACCGGAATTTCGGCTACAACCGGTGGCAACATCATTTCAGATGGCGGTGTTTCGGTATTATCCCGCGGTGTGTGTTACGGCATAAACCCCGGGCCAACCACTGGCAACTCAGTTGTTGTGGCATCACCTCCTGGAGGAACCGGCAGTTATGCCTGTAACCTCACTGGATTAACTCCGGTTACAACGTATTATATCAGGGCTTACGCGACTAATTATTCAGTCACGTCCTATGGTGATGAAGTAAGCTTCACTACAACCGCCGTATTACCTACCCTTGCAGCAACTACGGCAGCTTCGGCCATTACCGGCACGACCGCTAACAGTGGGGGGAACGTTACCTCCGATGGCGGAGCATCCATAACCGAACGGGGTATCTGCTATGGTACAGCGGCGAATCCGACAACAGCCAATTTAAAAATTGTTGACGGAACGCCCGGTGTAGGTATTTTCACCAGTAATCTCACAGGATTAACCGGTTATACTACTTATTACGTTAGAGCTTACGCGATCAATAGCGTGGGCACGGCATATGGAACTCAGATTTCCTTCATTACCCTAAGAATTCCGCCGACACTTGTGACAGTACCTGCCAGTAGCATTATGAGTACCACGGCCAGTTCCGGAGGAAGTATGAACTGGAACGGAGGCGGATATACGAATTACCAGGCATATGGCGTGGCATATTCCACCGTACCCAATTCGCCAACACCAACTAAGGTCCCAACAAGCTCTACCAATTATTCCGTAAACCCGGCTGTTAATATTCCACCCTGGACGACCAATCTGACGGGACTGGCCTTAAATACAACCTATTACATCCGGTCGTACCTGGACATTTACGGAGGAGGTTGGGTCACGGTTTATGGAAATGAATTAAGTTTTACAACGCAGTCAATCGGGACAACACCAGTAACGACCATTACACAAACAACCGCGAACAGCGGTGGAACGATCGCGACCAATATAGTAACGATAGCTGCCCGTGGAGTTTGCTGGAGTACCAATCCCAACCCCACGATCGCAGACAACTTTACCAATGATGGTACAGCGACAGGAACCTATGTAAGCAACGTAACGGGATTGACTGACAATACGACTTATTATCTCAGGGCTTACTTTACTGACGGCGCGGCAATCACCACTTATGGAAATGAGTTTAGTTTCACGACAGGTGTACCAAAGGTCATTGGAGATAACCTGGCCGGAGGGAAGGTAATTTATGTTGATGCCACCGGCCAACATGGTTTAATTGGTGCTTTGGCAGACCAGGGTACAGCAGTCCAATGGGGTTGTTCTGGCATACTGATAGGTGCGAACGGATCAGCTATATATACAGGATTGTCGAATACCAATAAAATGGTGGCAGCATGCGCCGCAGGAACGGCAGCTCACCTTTGCGTCGCTTATACAGCCGGTGGCACCAATCTTCCCGGGATCACAAACTGGTATTTACCGTCAAAGGATGAATTCCAGCAATTGTGGAATCAGAAAGTCCTGGTCGGATTGTCGACAGGTTGCGGTACATATGGGTGTTATTACTGGACTTCAACCGAATATAATAGCTCAATAGCCTATTGTATACCATCGAACTTCAATTCACCGAATTATAACCAGTATAAATACACCAATCAATATGTTCGTGCGGTCAGGGCTTTCTAACCCTTTTCATCATAGAGCAGAAGTGTTTATTTCTGCTTCAAATGGATTGTTTAACGGATCAGATTTAGAAAAAAACAAACATATGAAAAATAAACTAATAACACTGATTCTTTTGCTGGTTTCATCCGGATTGCTTGCCCAGGGCTTGTACAACAACGGAGGAAAAATCGTGATCAGTCCGGGTGCCTATTTATACATCTGCGGAACGGGTGGCAATTATCTTAATGAAACCAATGCCGGCAATGCGGCAATCGCATTGGGTGGCACCCTGAAAATAGATGGTAATTATACCAACAATGTCGCCGGCGCAGATGTTTTGATCAATCCTGCTTCGGGGAGCGAAGTCGCCCTCACAGGAACATCCCCTCAAACACTTGGCGGGACAACAACCACACCATTTACCTTCGCCAACCTATTGGTAAACAACAATTCCGGCATTTACCTTGCAAATGATTGTTTTGTCAACGGGAACCTGACGCTTAATTCAGGGCTGATGAACCTGGAAACAGCCAATCTTACGATGGGGGCTACATCCACCATCGGAGGGACACCATCTGCTTCGTCGATGGTGGTTGCGACCGGAACAGGAGAGCTCCGTAAAACTTTTGCAGGTACCGGATCATTCACATTCCCGGTGGGTGACAATAACGGGACTCCCGAATTCAGCCCGGTGATGCTGAATTTTTTATCCGGCGCTTTTGCACCGGGATCTTATGTAGGCATTAGCCTTTCAAATACTGCATACCCAGATCCGCTTGCAAATACCTCTTACCTGTCGCGATACTGGAATGTAAGTCAGTCAGGTATTACAGGATTCAGTTGCAATGGCACATTTAATTATGTTGCCTCAGATGTGGTTGGAACAGAGACTGACATTACGGCTGTGAGGATCAGCCCGGCACCGGCCGAGTTTTTTGATCCGGCCAATGCCTTGCTCCACCAACTTACGGCCAATAACCTTTCCTCGTTCGGATCATTCACAGGTGTTCTTGGATTCAGGATGCTCACGCTGAAATTGTTTTTTGAAGGACTTTATACTCCGGGAGGGACGATGAATCAAGCATATGATGACTTTGGTCCGCATTTTGGTCCCGGGATCGCTGATGTTATCAATGTCGACCTGCATGATCCGGTCACCTTTTCAACCATACATCATACTTTGAACAATGTGGAGATCAGTACTACGGGAACTGCATCCATTCCAATCCCGGGAAATTATAACGGGTCATACTATATATCTTTTCATCACAGGAACAGCATCGAAACCATTACAGGTTCGCCTGTGAATATGGGTGCTGGCGCAGTGAACTATGATTTTACAACATCCGCTTCACAGGCTTTCGGGAATAATATGAAACAGATGTCAGATGGGGCCTGGGTTTTATTCGGTGGTGATGCCAATGGCGACGGCGCCATTGACGGTCTTGACCTGATCGATGTGGAAAATCAGGCCGCTCTTTTCGGCAGTGGCTATATTATGACTGATGCCAATGGGGATGGTGTTGTGGATGGTTTGGATCTGATACTGGTGGAAAATAATGCATTTAATTTCATATCTGTCATAACACCTTGATAATCAAGCAAAGGTTTCGGCCTGGATACATTATCCGGGAACATTTAATAATAAAAAAATACAAAGTCAAATATTTAAGAGAACCAAAATGAAAACATTTACACGATTGCTGCAGGTAATAGTATGGATTTTAATTGCCGGCACCTCAGGATGGTCACAAGTACCAACCGTTTACGAATGTTCAGTCCGCAACGACTCATTATTGACGGCAAGGATTTATGAATTTGATCTCTACCTCCTTGATAATGATGCGACAAATATTTTTGAACTGGCGACCTTCCAGTCCGGTATCAAGGTCAATACTGCAATGGCTAACGGGGGCACCATCACGGCCTCCCTCGTCGCGGGTTCGTCTCAACTGGTCGCTGCCCAGCAACCGGTCACAGTGACATTCACAGCAGCCCAGAATTGCGTTAAACTTGCTCCACGAACAGGACCTGGACACGGCGCGGGTACCATCATTTCTTCCAGCGGCGCCGGTACCCGGGTGGTAAGGATCAGGCTGACGAATAGCGCGGACTTTGGACAGGTCCAACCCAATTTTGTTTTCAATTTTACAGCATCTCCGTATAATACCATTGTCAGTGCCTATGATCAGACAACACACCTAAACACCATCATCACTAATTCTGCCAACCATACCGTCGGTACGATGAATAACCCTTTGCTTAACACGACAATTTCGTTGTTTAACATGACCGGTACCGGCAGTTATTGCACGGGACCCGGTTTACCGGTTGGTCTTGATGGTTCCCAGACCGGTATTGAATACCGCCTCGTAAAGGATGCAGTTCCTGTGGGAGCGACCATCGCGGGAACAGGCAGTGCACTTGCTTTCGGCGACCAGACCTTCGGGACCTATACTTCGACAGCATATCGTAAGGGTACCTATATTACTGCAACCATGAACGGAAGTGCGATCATCTCCCCCCTGGATCCCAACCAGCCGGGCGCTTTCACCACCTCCTCGGCTTCGGTATGCCTGAATCAGAATGGCGTGGTTTATACGGTGCCGAATGATCCGACAGTTACCTATAACTGGTCATATTCAGGGACCGGGGCGACGATCAATGGTTCATCCAATTCGGTGACCGTTGACTTTTCCGGTACAGCTACCTCCGGTGTACTTTCGGTAACGGCCACCAATGCCTGTAACACCAGCGCACCCCGTTCCATCGATGTCACCGTTTATTCCCTCCCATCACAACCCTGGGCATTTACCGTTTCTTCCCCTACGGTTTGCCAGGGACAGACTGCCGCTACCTACACGGTTCCGGCCGATCCGAATGTGACCTTTAACTGGAGTTATTCAGGTACAGGTGCATCATTTACCGGGAATTCAAATTCTATCCTGATCGATTTTTCTTCCACGGCGACCTCAGGAAATTTAAGTGTCGCGGCGACTAATATTTGCGGTACCAGCATCGACCAAACCATAGCTATTACGGTGAACCCAACCGATCAGCCGACCTTTACCAGCGGCCCCGTGTTAGTGGATGTGCATAGTACCGGAAACGTTTATACAACCGAAGCCGGGAAATCAAATTATGTCTGGACTGTTTCACCGGGTGGATCCATCACTGCCGGAGGGTCTACGACGGATAACAGTGTGACCATTACCTGGACCACGGCAGGCGCCGCAACAATCAGCGTGGCCTATACAAATACTTTTGGGTGCACTCCTTCTGCCCCTACTGTTCTGAATGTGACCGTTAACCAGTTACCTCTCACCATCACGGGTGTAACGGCTGTAAGCAAAACCTATGACGGGAACGCCGTTGCCACGTTAAATACCACCCTGGCCGCATTATCAGGGGTAGTATCCCCGGATAATGTGACCCTTAACACCGGCGGGGCTTCCGGTTCATTTCCCGATAAAAATGTCGGGACCGGACTGACCGTTACAACGGCAGGATTTACGATCGGCGGAACGGAAGCAGGGAATTATTATCTTATTCAGCCGTCAACCACCGCCGACATCACCCCGGCAGCTTTAACCATAACGGCCAATCCGGTTACCAAATTCTATGGGGAAGTTCTTACGGGAGGATCAGGTTCTTCAGCCTTTTCATCCATTGGCCTGCAAAACGGGGAAACACTGAGTTCGGTGACCATCACCTATGGTACGGGTGCTGCCGCCACCGATGGAGTCGGAACTTATACAGGACAGGTCACACCGTCGTCGGAAGTTGGCGCTAACGGATATCTTGCAAGCAATTACAGTATTTCATATGTAAACGGAGATATCACGGTCAACCAGGCCCCACTCACCATTACTGCTGCCAGTCAGAGCAAGATCTACGGGACAACCTTTACCTTTGATGAGACAGTTCCATCCGCGGACTTTACGATTACCGGACTTCTGAACAGCGATGCCATTGCATCCATTACACTCAGCAGTGTTGGTGCAGGTACCGGTGCAACCGTGGTTGGATCACCATACGCGATCACACCAAGTCTGGCTATCGGAACAGGACTGGCCAACTATGCCATTACCTATACAAACGGGTCGTTTGTCGTGAATGGGAAAAGTTTAACCGTAACAGCAACAGGACCATCCAAGGAATATGGTACAGCCCTCGTTGCCGGCACCAGTACGACCAATTTCACATCAAGTGGTGAAATTGCCGGAGAAAACGTAACCGGAGTTACACTTACACCAGATGCCGCCGGTCTTGCCGCTTTTACCTTTGCCGGGGCTACTTATGTTGTTACCCCTTCACAAGCAACCGGTACCGGAGGATTTCTTGAAAGCAACTATGCCATAACCTATGTGCCTTACAACGGCATAGTAAGTGCGAAACCGGTAACGGTTACCGGTCAACCTGAAACAAAAGTGTACGACGGTTCAACAAGTTCATCCGTAGCACCCGTAGTGACTGGCATTCTTTCACCGGATTTTATAGGTACGATGCCTGTACAAACCTTCAATAACAGGAACGTGGGTACAGGAAAGATCCTTACTGCCAGTGGATTGGTGATCAGTGATGGCAACGGCGGTTTGAACTATACGGTATCCTATCTGACCGATCTGACCGGGGTGATAACAACCAAGGCTGTTACTGTAACTGCTCAAACCGACACCAGGATTTATGATGGAACGAACGGTTCTGCTATTGTTCCAGTGATCGCCGGCATTATTGCTCCCGATGCCATTGGTACAGCTCCGGCTCAAGTATATGATAACAGGAATGTAGGAACAGGCAAGACCCTAACCGCCAGCGGCCTGGTGATCAACGATCTGAATGGAGGATTGAATTATACTATTTCATACGTAACGGATGTGACCGGGGTGATCACTACCAAAGCTGTCACAGTAACTGCGCAAACCGATTCCAAAGTGTATGATGGAACCTGGGATTGTACACCCACCAGTTTGCTGCCTGTTGTAACGGGCATTGTTGCGCCGGATGCAATTGCCACCTTTCCTTGGCACTGGTTTCAGGATAAAAATGCCGGGACAGGAAAGTCAATTTTAACCGGCGGGCTTGTGATCAATGATGGCAATGGAGGATTAAACTATAGTATTTCGTATGTACCGGATATAACAGGGGTTATTACACCCAAGGCTGTCAATGTAACCGCCCAGACTGATACCAAAGTTTATGGCGGAACAACCAGCTCATCGGTTGCCCCAGTGGGTGATGTGCTGCAAAGCGGTGATACATGGACCACGACGGGAACCCAGACATTCGACAACAGGAATGTCGGCACCGGCAAGGTCATGAGCGCTACGGGAGCCTCGATCAATGACGGTAAC
>Ga0172368_10000713_pt1 | contig 47173 bp, 45 predicted proteins | sample Lak11m_FD_114540 | JGI IMG/M metagenome (GOLD analysis project Ga0172368, IMG submission 114540) | Freshwater microbial communities from Kabuno Bay, South-Kivu, Congo - kab_022012_11m | ecosystem: Environmental > Aquatic > Freshwater > Lake | place: Democratic Republic of the Congo: South-Kivu... | reverse complement strand
CTTCTTTTACTCGCTTGAGAATTTGCTCTTTCATCTCGTTTGAGATTTTAAACGCTTTTTTCATATGTTTCTAGTTTAGTAACACATGGAGAAAGTGTCTAGTGTTTGGGGTACCTTCCAAATAAAAGACACTTTGCGCACGGTCAAAGGAGAAGGCGTGTTCATTGATGCTATTTGTATCGAAGACTCCGAGGGTATTAGCGACCAAGAATTTCTAAGAAATTCGGTCCAGACTCCGGTCAATATCGGACAGATAAACTTCTTGAACGACCCCGCCGACAATCGGACCATTAGAGCTTGGCTCATTCAAAAGGCTCATCAACCCCAGCCGGCTAAAACCAGCCGCGGTTCGAAATGGTCGTTTCAGAATGTCATCACCGCCGGTTCTTTCCAACTAAGCCTCAATTAAGGCGTAAGGCGTCAGTAAAAAAACAAAAAAGGTAATCAACGATTACCTTTTTTTTATTTTTCCAAACATTGTAAGTTATTTTTTGGTCACCGCATCTACCGCTTCTGCCAAAGTCTTCACCTTGATAATTTCCATATGCTTCATTTTAGCCAAAGGGTCCAGCTTCATTTCCGGAATGATAACTTTACTAAAGCCCATCTTCTCCGCTTCTCTGAGGCGTAGTTCCAACTTGGCTACCGGTCTGAGTTCTCCGCCCAAACCAACCTCGCCCAAAGCTAACATCCTACGATTAAGCGGCAAGTTGAGGTGAGATGAAACCAGAGCTAAACAAACTGCTAAATCAAGCGCCGGATCACTAATCTTCAGTCCACCCACGACGTTTAGGATTACATCCTGCGCACTCAAATTAACCTTCTGTCTCTTGGACAAGACCGCTGTCAGAACCTGCAAGCGATTTAAATCAAAGCCGGAAGCCTTGCGCTGGGGGTAGCCAAAAATAGTCTTGGTCACCAAAGCTTGAATATCAACCAAAAATGGTCGAGTGCCTTCAATAATACAGCTAATAACCGAACCAGCCAAACCGCGGTCATTTTCTTCCAGAAAAACGGCAGTCGGATTAGCCACTTCCTTGAAACCAGAACCCGTCATCTCCAAAATACCCAATTCGTTGACGCTACCAAAACGGTTTTTGCTAGCCCGCAAAATATAATAGTTATTTAAAGTCTCAGTTTCCAGATAAATGACCGTATCCACAATATGCTCCAATGATTTTGGTCCGGCAATTTGACCATCCTTAGTGATATGCCCAATCAGGCAAACCGCGATATCATGAGTCTTAGCTAATTCCAAAAACTTCACGGCACAAGCCCTAATCTGATTCAAACTGCCAGCTTCTGACGGCACCTGAGCGGAATAAACGGTCTGGATAGAATCAACGATAACTAAGGTGGGGTGAACGGAAATTAAAGCGGCAATAATCTTCTCCACATTAATCTCACTGACAAATTTAATATTTTTCAACTGGCAACCCAGACGCTCCAGGCGAGACTTCACCTGAGCGGCGGACTCTTCACCGGAGACATACAAAATATGACTGTCTGCTTTCTGAGCCAGGGCATTGGCGATTTGCGCCACAATGGTCGACTTGCCCACTCCCGGCTCACCACTTAAAAGAATCAGAGAGCCTGGGACCAATCCTCCACCCAAAACTCTGTCGACTTCGGAAATGCCGGTGGCCAAACGAGTCAGGTTAGATTCCACCACCGAGTGGAGGTCAATAATCTCCGCTCCCTTGATATTCTTCAGGAGATCCTTGTCTTTAGCTCCAAAAGTGGTGCGAGCGACATTAACATCAGCCACTTCCTGGGCAATAGTTCCCCAAGAACCACATTCTAAACAACGCCCACTCCATTTGGAGTATTGGGCGTCGCATTTAGAACAGACGAATAGTGTGTTTTTATCAGCCATAGATTAGTTTATTGCACTCGGGGACACTGTGGTAGAGTAATTAACGGATCGCCACCACAATTGGCGGCGCGATATTTATCAAACTTATGACGGGAATAAATCCAAGCATTGGAATCGGTCGAGGTGGCATTGTTGTTAATTGAGCCCAAAAATCCCCACCAGGACAAGAAGATAATAGCGAAGACAAAAATCAAGACGGATACCAAAACAAAGGTTTTAACCGGAAAATTAGCCACCGGTTGAGGAGCAACTACTTTTTTGACTTTAGCCACGACAGTCTTTTTGCGAGGTTTGGGGGTAACTTTTTTGATAGCCATATGTTTGTATAATTATTTCTGCCAAGTGGCACTGGCCGCTTTCCAGTCTCCTTTGACCTTTTCAAAAGTGATTAAAATATCTTGGGTAAAAATCTTGGGATCAGCAGTTCCAATCACTTCTTTTCGCTGCATGGTAGCCATCACAGTTGCGGTTCCCGCTTTATCATCGAAAGATTTGACCTCACCGGAAACAGGCACGCTGGTAATACCATAATAGACCGAGGAGTCTTTATTTTGCTTCTTCAGGTTAGCGACATAGGTATCAGCCCAATCTTGCATGTCGGAGGTCATTAAAAGGCGTAAATCCTCAATATTGCCATAGTTAGATTGGTTGGAATAAGAACCGAAACGAGCAGCAATAGACATCGCTATTTTACGTAAATCCTCTTGATTCAGGTCTCTGTTTTTTTCGGCAGCCGGATCAAAAGCATAACCGGGTTGAGCCTTATTCTTCTGCGCCTCTTCAAACAGCTTGTTGGCATCAGTTTCCACCTTAGTTGGAGTATTGGCCAGCTCGGCGGCTTTTTGTTTCTGGTTGAAAATATACATGAAGACGGCAATGATCACAATAATGATAAAGGCCGTACCGATAATAAAAATACCTAAACGTTTTCTGTCATCCATATAATATAAAAATTAATTATAATTATTTTTTTACACCGCCCATTTCTTGATTCAGATTCTCATCAAACTGCTTTTTGGCTTCTTCGATTTCCAGCAACTGGCGAGGGTCGGAAGTGATTAATTGGTCTTCCGTGTAGGAAGCCACCACCTTAATAGCCACGTGTTTATTGCCGGCAAAGAAAATACCTTCGCCCAAACCACATTCCAACAATAGATATTTCTCACCTTCCGTTAAAATAAAGGTTTTTTGGACTAAATCAATGGCCGCCGGAGATTGTTTTAAGAGCAGCTGGACCGAAGAATTAGTCACAATCGCCTGACCGTAAGGTGAAGTCAAAAAGTCGTTCACGTCCTGAGTGATGGTCGTCACACCCAAATAGTATTTGCGGCAACGTTTGACGAGCGCGAAGATAAACTTGGCACTGTCGGCATTTTGCATCATCCACCAAGCCTCGTCAATCACGAGTACTCGTTTTTTGGTTTCACTTCTAACCACATTCCAAATATAGTTAACAATGGTATAAATGGCAATTGGGCGCAGTTCATCTTCCAAATCGCGGACCGAGAAACAAATTAATTGGTTGCTCATTTCCACGTTAGTCGGATTATTGAGCAAGCCGGCAAAAGTACCTTCGGTATATTTCTTTAAACGCTCAGCCAGGTCTCCAGCACCTTCCATACCGTCTAAGACTTGATAGAAATCGGTCATAGTTGGCGGTTCAATTTGGCTCAAATCAGAGTCCGGAGTAATATCTTTCTTGGCATAAGTTTCCAGAAGAGCTCTGTCCACCAGCGAATCTTCTTCGTTGGTCATGGCACCAATCATCAAACGAACTAAACCTTTCAAGGTAATAACAGCGCTTCTGATAATATCTTTTGGTTTCGCTTCGCCACCAATGGCGCGAGGTAAATCAAAAGGATTAATCTTGTTTTCACTCGATAAAGAAATGTTGATATAGGTTCCGCCAACGGCATCCGATAAATGTTTGTATTCATATTCCGGATCAATAATAATCACATCGGTCCCCAGCATCAAAGATCGTAATACCTCCAACTTCACAGCATAACTCTTACCCGAACCGGAAGTCGCAAACACCACGGAATTGGCGTTAGGCATACTGAAACGATCGAATAAGATTAAGCTGTTATTATGGCGATTAATACCATATAAAATACCCTTGTCGCTGGTTAGTTCGGAAGAGATGAACGGGAAAGAAGAAGCGACCGGCGAAGAATTCATATTGAAAGTGATAAACAACTCATCATTACAAAGTGGTAGAGTGGAATTAAATCCCTGCTCGGCCTGATAGAAGGCTCGCTTGGAGTAAACCAGGCGAGAACCGAAGATATCCTCCACCTGATCGCTTAAACGATCTAATTCCTCCATGGAGTCGGAGTAAATGGTAACGTAAAGCGCAAACTGAAAGAATTTCTCGGTTCCTTGAGTCAAGGCATCGCGTAAATATTCAATATCACGTAAAGCCGTTTCTCGGAGCGGATCACGCGGCGCGCCTTTATCGGAGTCGGAGATAATCTGAGCCTCCAAATTACCCACACGGTTTTTAAGTTGTTTTAAAATCAAAGCGGATTTAACTGGATAGAAGAACATCGAAACATCAAAGGTATAATTCAAGTTGATAATCGGAGCAAACCAACCGACACCGATGTAACGAGGATAACTGACCACAAAAACAGTGCGCAAAAATTTCTTGCCCAACTGTAAAAAGGTCGAATTAACCTTCAGACTGGCCGGAGCGATTAAATCACGAACTGATAAAATACCGCGGCGATAGGCTATTTCTTCCTCAATTATTTCTTTAGTCAAATCAACATTTTCCTCGATTTGAGAAGCCACCTGAATTTTATTATCCACCACCGAAACGCCACCTTTAACGCTGGCTTTCTTCTGCTCTAATTCTTGGCTGGCTTGTTTAAAATTTAACATAAAAGATGATAATTATAGTAATTAAGCCTCAACCCTAATCTTATTAATATCCACCAGCGGCTGATTTTTGGAAGTTTCCGGATTGTAGGTCTTGTAGTAAAGTTCAATTAATTCTTGGGTGTTCAATTGATGAACATCAACTCCCAAGGAAGACAAAGAAGAAGTCACACTATCCACGCGGCGATAGAGCGATTCTTTGTATTTCAAAAACTTAGATTCTTTCAATTTCAAAGAAGTCGCCGGTTTGAAAGCTTCGGTCAACGAAGAAAAGAAACCTTTGCGCTGATCACTAGTCGGACTGTACGGAACAATAACATAAAAGCGCTTGTTCATAATCTTACCAATAGAAATCAATTCCTTAATATATTCAATGTATTCCGTAGTTTGAATCTTCAACAGTTTATTGGTCTGCTCCTTCTCTCTTTGGTGTAAGTATTCCAAGTAATGAGTGATATTTAACTCGCGGGACTGAATCACAATCTGAATCATGGAATTGATATTATTCAAGAAGCCAACGTAAGAAGAAATCACGGCGTTCTGTTCATCCTCACTCTTCAGGGCAAAGTTAATACTGGAAACGGCTAAAACCGACCGGAGCGTACCATCACGCATAATGACGGTATCATCTTTAATCTCCGCAATATCTAAATACTGCTGAGTCGAAACTGCCACCTTATTTCGCACCATTTTATTTTTCTCGGGCATGGTATTAAAAAATTATCATTTATAATTAAAGATTCTTGATATTTTGATCGCCACCCTCATCTTCACCCTTGTACTTACCCTTAGTATCGACAATCAAAGATAATTCGGCCAATTGAGCCTCGTTCAGCTTCTTGTTGACCACCACTTCTTCAAACTTAAACTCCTTGTTTTCCTTTTCTTCAAAACTGGCTTGTTGGTGGTTCCAGACTCGGACCTTAGGCTTTTTGAGAGTCTGCACCAGATTTAAAACAAAGTAATGAAAAGGGCGACCATTGACCTTCAAAAAGGCAAAAGTTCCGGCCAACAAAAAGACAAAGATTCCAATCGTTAGAAACAAACCAAAATCAAAAATCTTGTAGGAAATAAAAATAATCAAAGCGGCTGCCAAGAAAATTAAAAATTGGCGAGTCGTTATCGGACCAATAATTTTAGCCTCCACATCAATAAATTGCGGTACGGTGTATTGCTGCATAATCTTAGAACTTTAATTCACTGTTTAAAGAAATAATCGCTTCCACTTCATCCAGTGTCAGATAGTCTTGCTTCTTAGCTTTCAAAGCATCAATTATTTGTGGAATAGTCTGGCCTTCGGTCAGACTGCCGTTGATAATCTTTAAATATAATTTGTTGACCGGACTCTGGCGCCAAGCGGTAACTCCCGCCAAACCCTTCTCATAATCTTCCCCTTCGAGCAGCTTAATCCGACTCTTAATCTTCTTGGTAATTTCATTGGGGTCTTTAGACATTCGTCTGAAGTTAAGCAAATCCATATAACGCAACTCATCAATCGGATTCATGATTCTGATTGGTTTAATATCTTCCACTCGGGGTTTCACTTTATTCTCTGCCAGACGAGGAGCCGGAGCGGCTACCGATTGCACCTTGACCACCGGAGTCGGAATTGGGGCAGATACTACTGGAGCTGGCGCCACAGCCTTTTCCATTACAGTCGACAAATCAGGCTTGGCCTCCACTTTAGGCGGTGTTGGAACTACCGGTTTGGCAGTAGCCAGTTCGCGCGACAAGTTAAAGCCGCCGGAGATTTCATGATCGGTATCTAGCAGAGAGGCCAGGTTATAGTCAGCATCATACTGAGTTGAATTCTTAGCCAATTGGCTAATTTTATCTAAAATACTGGGGCTGGGTTTTTTAATCGCAGCCTGTTTCTTGCCATCGGAGACTCCCTTCTTCTTGTCCAGGGCGCCAATCAAACTGTCAGCCGCCTTTTCTGATAATGAGAAACCACCATCACTGATTGGTTTGAGCAGTAGCGCACGAGCATCGATTTTACTTCTAACTTCCCGCCAATATAATTTCAAAGCGCTAGCTAATTTTTCTGCCAGGTCCAAAGACAAATTTAAATTCATTTCAATGATAGTTCCTCTAATCAGAGCGTCAATCTCTTGGCCATATTTATCCACCACCGGAGCCGGAGCGACCGGTTTTGACTCCGGAACAACTGGAGCTTTGGGGGCTTCTAATTTAGTGACAAATAATTGGCTGAGATCCATACCAAGATAATCGGCGACGCCCAAAAAAACTTTTTCTTTCAAGTCTTGAGCCAGTTCTTTGGCCTTGTCTTCGCTCAAGGAAAATTGATCGGATAAATGAATCGCCAAATCATTAATCAAGACGGATTTGATCATCACCATCATCACCACTGTCGCTAAATCAACACCGTACTTCTTTTCCAATTCATCTAAAACGCCAACCACAAAAGGATTGGAAACCTTTTCTTTAATTTTGGGATCAAGGTTATTAAATTGCTCTAGATAATCAAACATATTTATATATTATTTTGTCGTCTTTTAATTTCCTCTTTGACTACTCTGGCCTCCAGTGAATCGGGAGAATATTTAGTGAGCATCGAGGCAAGCTTAGAGTCTTTCAAATCGGCACCAATCTTTACTACCGGATCGGCCTGGACCACTGGAGCCTTTTTAATCGGAGCTTTCTTGGCTACCGGAGCTGCTACCTTTTCAATAACCGGAGCTATCACCTCAGCAACCTTTTCTTCAACCACTGGAGGAGTTTCTGTTTTGGGATTAAAGCTCGGGATTGGTTTTTCCACGCTAACCTTGTCGACTGGGACAATTTCCCAATCCTCCGCCGGTACATCATTCATAGAGTCCGGGAAAAAAACTAAGTTGCGATATAGTCGTAATAAACGACGCACCAGACGACGCTCATCTTCGCTGAGCAATTGAGGATTAGCGGAAGTGGCTAAATAGCGTGACAAAACAACGGAATTATAAATATCACTGCCGTTTTCTTTGATAAAATCTTTCAACCAATTAGCCACGGTGCCCTTCTCCACTCCTTCCGGCCAGGTAATATTCTGGGTGGTTATTTGTTCCTGATTGGCTAACAGGGTCTTGGTAATCTTGTTATGAAAATCGGGTTTGTTGGTTAATAAATTAATCAGGCCGCCATTTAAATTAGTGACTGACTCAACTCCGGTATCGTTTAAAACCCCCTTTAATCCGGTAGTAAATAAATCTAAGCAAATGCCCTCTTCTTCGACGGGGTTAACTTCTTTGTGCAGTTCAGCTAATTCCTCCAGGTTTTGGAAGTTTTGATCTTCAATTAAGTCAATGAGATCATCGGCATAATCTTGATAAATCTCCGGTCGATGACCGCGCTTGATAATTTCAGCTTTAACATCGAGTTTTAGATAAGACTCGACCGGTAAAAATATTTTTCCTAAAATATCAGCGGCTAATTTTGATTGAGAACTCACTGGAACCTTAGTTTTTTTGAGCCCGCTGTCTAAAACTTTGAAATCAAAATTAGCGATGAAAATATCTCTAATTAAGTCATCCAGGTTATCGCCGGAGAGCTGGTAATCTTTTTGAATTTCGGTTAACGCAGTAGCCTCTTCTGCGGAATTAAAATACAATCTAACTTCGTCAGAAAGGCTATCTAATTTTTCTAGAAATTGTAGAGATTTATCGGACATATTAGATTAATATTTAGAAATAAATGAGACTAAACTACTGGATTAACCGGAGGAGTTGTAGGATTTGAACCAGTAATATAACTCTTAACAGTATTGGAAATTTCTTTACTGGTAGACCCTAATCTCTCCAGACCGGCATTAGGCAAAATCTTAGCTAGATGTTGAGCGATTTCTTCTACCGTTGAATTTTGATTAATCTTAACATTATTACTGTCTAAGCGAACCTTAATTTCTTGCAAGGCGTGCTTGCCGGAATTTTTATTGGTGACAGACTTAATAGCTTCACTATCATTCATAGAAGCCAAGAAATCGGTCTTATGCTGGTGATTTCTCTTCTGATCCTCATTACCATTAGCATCACTGTCACCAAAACGATCCATGTTGAAGCCTTCAGTGTAAGCCAATTTCTTCTTAGCGTTATAAGCTCTTTCATAATGAGCTTTCTTCTTGGTGTCGTCCACTTCATTGTTGCCGGCAGATTCAGATCTCTGAATTTGCTCTTCTAATTTTAGTTTGAGAGTCTTTTGTTGTGAGTCGGAAGCACCATCATATTGCTTTTGGAAATTCTTGTCTTTCAAACCATCGACAATTCCTTGGATGGCAGTTCCCAGAGCTTCATTACTCATGTCGGAAATCTTGTTACTGCCATTTTCAAAGCCGGCAGCAATCTGAGCATGGGCTTCTTGTTTCTTTTGTTCCGGGGCGTTTGGATCTCTCAGGGTAGAATATGGTTTGGATAGTTCTAAGAAATGTTTTTCAGCGGCAGTATCCATAACACTGGACACTCGATCGTCTTTTTGGAAGCGATCATGAACCTTATCTTTTTCAATCTTGGCGGCGGCAGAACTGGCAAACAAATTCTTCTCCATGGCAATGGCAGTCGCAGCGGCATGTTCATGATGATCGGTAGTATTTTTAATGGTGTCCATGATCTTGTCTTTATTGGCATATTTCAATTCATCCTTCTTGGTAGAAATCTTGCTGGCATTATAATTAGCGGCCAAATTTAAATCCTTCTTACCCCAATTGCTGAGATGAGCGGATGTTGCTTGTTTGCCTCTCATTTTTTCCATAGCAAAATGACCCGGGGTAAGAATCATAGAAGCCACCTTTGGCACGGCACCAATAATCTTTCCGGCCGTAGTATTCTTGAAATTATCACGTTTAGCCTGCTGTTCTTCATATTTGTGGGCTCTGTTTTTGTGGACATTAATTTCCTTTCTCTTAGCCACTAAATCAGCATCGTTTTCATGACTGTCAACAAACTTTTCCTTTTCAGTCTTCACATAATTGTTATCACCCAGCTTGTTGTAGTCCAGACCACCGGCGATAGCTTGTTGTTTTAATCCACTCTCTCTCTTGTCCAATTGGTCTAAAGCCATAATCTTGTCACGAACAACGTTACCGTTCAAATCTTTACCGGTAGTATTAATAGCTTCTCTCTCTTGTTCAATGCGAGACTTACTCTGAGCCAAGGTGTCGATTCGATCATTGAAAGGCTTAACTTTAGCAGCCTTAATATTCTGTAGTTCTTGAGTTTTAGCGGCAACCTGAACCTTCTCCCTCTCGGCCTTGCGAGACGATCTTTCAGTAATGGATTTTTTGATATTCTGATAAGGTTTGGCCACCAAATTCTGTTTAGCGTTGCCAATAACGCGAGAAGCGTTCAAAGCATCGTCTTTAGCACGAGATGATCTTTCTGAGGCTTTGGTGTCCTTATATGATTTGTAGGCCATCTGGACTCGCTCCACGCCGGTGGCTCGTTTGAGGCCGGTACCGATGCTCTTCATGGCACCACTACCAAGTTTTTGCATCTTGGCCATACCTTTTCCGGCCATACCACCAGCCTGTCCGCCCATCTGTTGTGAAATCTGTAAACCACCAACCAACATGGCGATGGAAATAATAAACTTAATCATGTGATCCGGACTGCCAGCTTCAGTGATACCAGCCGAAGGACCGGTGGATGAAGCTTGAGCGGAGATGTCACCGGTAATATTGGTTCTGTCGGCCTCTGACAAACTCTTACCATTCTGAGCTATCTTACCGACAACCGACGGAGTCTCAACTCCGCCCAAAGAAACAAATGAAAGCCAGATAAAGAAAGCGAGCACCGGACCGACAATCAAATTTTTAGAAAATTCTTCCCACCACTGACTGGCATATTTTTCTCCGGCCGGGAAAGCTGACAAGAGATAGGCCAGTGGAGACAAAACGACATAAACCCAAATCATAATCATGCGCATTGCGAGAACCGCCACCATAGTGACAATCACAATCAGAGCGATAACCGAATACATCAAGGCCAACATATAGGCGCCCACAATCGACCAAGCGGTAACTGCACCACCGCCAGATTCCGTGTTGGTGCTGTCCATACTCATGATTTTGTCGATGCCCAGCATGTTGGTCAAATTACCGGTACCGATATCTTTGAAGCCGTTAACGAAAGTCAACATGATAACTTGGGTAAAGTCGATAAAAATACCACAAATCAATTTGGAAAAATTGATTAAGACAGCCATCAGAATCAATTTCGGTAATAATTTTTTGAAGCTATAACGCTCCACGCGCAAAATAGTCGCGAAAGCGATAATCAAAAGAATCAAAATAAAAAACATGTTGCACAGATCACGCACAATTGTCCAACCATAAACTACCGGCTCAGCATTGATAAAGTCGTTATACTGGGCAATTTTAATCAGCACCCACATGATTAACATGAGGAGCAGACCAATCACATAAACAAAGGCATAAACTATCCAACCGATTAGCTGGGCGACAGCATCGCCGAACCAGCCGGCCTGAACCGGATTAACGAGAATAAAACTACCTAGAACTAAAATAAAAACCAACAAGAAGAGTGATTGATTTTTAGACAAGTATGTTTTCATTTATTTCAAAAAATTATTAACCAAACAAAAATTATGAATTGAACAGACCGGCAATCCAACCGAAGAACTTACCAATGGTACTTTCCACTATTCCCACTACGAAGGCTGTGATAGCCAAAACAGAAATGGTGATAATACCGCAGAAACCGTTAACGCAGCAGCAACAACCTTTCTCACAGCTGCCCAATTGGTCTCCGAATGCCTCAGCTTGCTTAGGGGCGGCCTGTTTCATTTCTTTCGGTATCCATTCATGGCCCAACTTGCAAAACATCTTTGGAAAAATCATGCCTCCCAAAACATGGATATCGACGTATATAATAGAACTGGTGAAACTATAAAAAATAATATTCTGCCAAGCGGTCTTTAGAATCTTGGCGGTGAAGTCATTAATCTTGGCCATGACACTCTTGGAGGAAGCCGGATCGGTCTTCCCGGTGCCGGAACTTTTCGTGGCATTCTGCCTTCTGACAATAGAGCCCATCTGAGCCATTGGACTATATTGGCTAAAGTCCATTTTCGGTTCTTCTGAGTCGCTAGGACCGGCAGCAGCCTTAGCCTTGTTTTTATCTTGCATCAAACGACTGGCCATGGCATCTTCACCGGAACCGGTAGAACTCTGACCGCCGCCTCGATTTAATAATTGCTGATCAACGGCCATATTTTATTTCTAATTTTATCTCTTATCTATTCTCTATTTTACTATAAAATAAAAAAAAGAGCAACAAAAGCAGGGGCCAATTTGGCCCCTGCGAAACACTTATCTTGACTGCTTAAATAATCGATTACATCATGCCTCCCATACCGCCCATGCCGGCCATTGGATTGGATTCGTGATGGTCACAAGCACAGCCTTTTTCGCTTACTTTATCAGTAATTACAGCTTCTGTGGTCAAAAACATCATGGCAGCCGAGGCGGCATTCTGTAGAGCGCTACGGACCACCTTAGTCGGATCAACCACGCCCGCCTTGACTAAATCTTCAAATTTATCTAAAGCGGCGTTATAGCCAATGGAGTTTAAACCGCCCTCATTAGTCTTGATAATATGATATAAAACCAAAGAACCATCCTTGCCGGCGTTAGCCGCAATTTGTTTGATGGGCTCAATCACGGCCTGGTCAATAATTTCCGCTCCGATGGAATCAGATTTCTGACCCTGGCCCAATTTCTCCAGAATCCCGCCGGCCAAAATCAAAGCTAAACCGCCACCCGGGACGATGCCCTCGGCGACCGCCGCCTTGGTGGCATTCAGAGCGTCCTCAATGCGGTCCTTCTTCTCTTTCATCTCCGCTTCAGTCGCGGCCCCCACTTTGATGACCGCCACTCCACCGCCTAATTTAGCCAGGCGTTCCTGTAATTTATCTTTGTCAAAATCTAATTCAGCCATTTCCATTTCAGCTTTCAATTGGTTAACTCGCGCTTTGATATTTTCACTCGCCCCCTGACCATCAACAATAGTAGTATTGTCCTTAGAGGAAACTACTTTCCGAGCCCGGCCCAAGTCGGCGATCTCAGTTGTTTCTAATTTTAGACCAATCTCTTCCGAGATAACCCGACCACCGGTCAGAATAGCAATATCCTCTAACATCGCCTTGCGTCTGTCGCCAAAACCGGGGGCCTTGACTCCCAGGACATTAAAAGTGCCGCGCAATTTGTTGACCACAAAAGTAGCCAAAGCCTCACCCTCAATTTCCTCGGCGATAATCACGATATCTTTTTTGCCACTTTGCAAAACTTTTTCCAGGAGTGGCAAAACTTCCTGGATGGAAGTAATTTTTTTGTCGGTAATTAAAATATATGGGTCACTAAATTCCGCTTTCATCGAACTAGTATTAGTAATCATATAAGGTGACACGTAGCCTTTGTCAAACTGCATGCCTTCCACCACTTCTTTTTCGACGCCAAAAGATTGGCCTTCCTCGATGGTAATCACACCATCTTGGCCGACACTATCCATAGCAGCGGCAATAATCTGCCCAATTTCCGCATCATTGGCGGAGATGGAGGCGACCTGAGCCACCTCTTCCTTACTGGAAATAGACTGGCTCATCGCCTTGAGATTGGCGACAATTTCCTCCACCCGCTTCTCCATACCGGAACGAATTTCCATTGGATTGACTCCGCTCGAAACTAATTTCAAACCTTCGGTAATAATCGCCTGAGCTAAAATAGTCGCAGTCGTCGTGCCATCACCGGCAGCATCATTAGTCTTGGAGGCCACTTCTTTGATAATCTCAGCGCCAATGTTTTCCACCTTGTCTTCCAATTCAATTTCTCGAGCCACACTGACGCCGTCTTTGGTAATCGTCGGAGCACCATAGCCTTTGTCCAGCACGACATTTCTGCCCTTCGGTCCAAGAGTCACTTTGACAGCATTCGCCAATTTATCTACGCCGCGTTTGAGGGCGCCACGAGCTTCTTCATCAAAAATAATAGTTTTTGCCATATAGATAGTGATGTGATTAGTTAATAATACCCAAGATGTCGTGCTCACTCAGGAGTAGACACTTGCCTTCATCCAGTTCCAACTCTTCCGAGTTATAACTTTTTTTGTAAAGCACTTGATCACCGACTGAGATCGCCACTTTGGCGCGAGAACCGTCTTCCAGCAAGCGGCCTTCGCCGACAGCTAAGACTTTGCCCTTCTCCGGACCGTCATTCTTGACCGAGCTCGGTAAAACTATACCGCTCTTGGTCGCTTCTTCGCGCGCCTGAGGTTTGATGAGCACATTGTCATTCAATGGTTTGAGCTTCATATTTTTGGGGTTAATAATAATTAATTTAGCACTCCGAGAGAGTAATTGCTAAAATATTTTAGCACATTTCAGACTCTCGTCAAGACGATAAAAAAACCTGCTACCAGAGCAGGTTTTATAATTAGGTTTTAATAACTGAGATCAATATTTTTGACCTCAGTAAACTTTCTATTGTCCAGATTAGTAACCGTGACGAGCGGCTGCATAACATCAAATAGGTGAGAATGATTTTTCCTAATAATTTTTTGGGCGAACCTCATATTTTCTAAGGCTCGTTCGCAAGCTCGAGATTTTTCCGATCCAGCCTCGCTACGAAAAGATGATGACGCCAATAAAACAAATCCTTCATCCCTGGGAACACGACCTTCAATAATATTTTTTTCAATAATATCGACCGCTTTAACAATTGATTCCTCCGGACGATTGGAATACATACCGACGATAATAGCTTGGTTAGGCTGGTAGAACCAATCTAACCCTTGACCAATGGCGACTACCCACTCGCAATGATTTAAAGTAACCAAAGGGCGATGACTGGCTCTGATTTTAGCGATATGCCTAATGTTACCGGCTATCAGACACAACATGAGACTCATAATCTCCGGCTGCATAGCTTTAAACATTTGAGATAAGACAGACTTAATATAATCTTCGTCATACTCAGCTAAATCAGCAACGCGCAAAGTTCTATCCGGATTATTGCCATGGATAATTAAAGCTTCTTCGTCCGTTTCGAGCCCCAATAAAATTGGAAAGACCACTAAACGATTAACGCCATAGACATTTTCAATCTTTTTTTTGAAAATAATATTAGATTTAATGGCGGCATCAACATCGTAGCCGAAACCAGCGCAACCCAATGATGGGCTAGATTTAGAAAAATGATAGCTGACAAATACCAGACAATCCTTTCCTTGATTAATCCAATACATTAAATCTTTGTAAAATATTAAATCAATATAGTTCCACCATTCCCAGCGTCCGCCTAATTCCCGATAATTTTTAATAATACCGACTGGGATTTCAGTCGCGTTCGAAATATTATTACGTCCATCCATACAACCAAAGACAAATAGGCCGACGGGATGTCTACCACGAAATTTTCGGCGCACTCCCTGTGCCTCAGAATCGCAAAACATTCTGGAATGCTCCGCGTTTATCTGCTTAAGCCTTTCGATTTTATTCATATATACCTCCTGTTTTAAATGTTTAATTTATATAAAGAACAAAAAAAATTGCCGCCTAAACGACAATCTTTTATAACATAAAAAAAATTTAGAGTCAATACCTTGAAAACTATAAATCGTTACCAGAGTAGGACAAATTGAAGCTTTTATTGATCAGGGGAAAATCCGGCACAACGTTGCCCTGCCCAGCATGCCCCAGCACCGTCCAATTAATAAAAGATGGGTCACGCGGAAATACCCGACTGATATTTCCTTTTGAGTCAGTAGCAACAAAATACACTATTTCCCCCCGCCAGCCCTCGACACTACTAATCGCCAATGAATTTTTGAAGAAACTAATATCAGTTGGCACCATCAAAGAACCGGTTGGGATATTTAACAACGCTTGTTTAATAATTTTGATGGCAGTATAAGCCTCTTTAATTCGGACATGAAATCGAGCATAAACGTCGCCGCTATGTTCTAGGGCAATATCATCATCACTAAACAACTGATTATAGGCAGCATAAGGATGGCGGCGGCGAGTATCAATTGCCAAACCTAAAGCTCGCGCGGGCATACCAATCACGCCATGTTCTTGAGCTATCTTTAATTTCAAAGTCCCGGTTCTCTCTAAACGGTTAAAAAGCGACGCACTATTTCCGGCAATTTTCATAACTTCAGAAAAGTCTTTTTCAAGTTCAGATAGCTTGTTGCCCAACTCTTCGGCTTGTTGAGCGCTGATATCACAAGTTATACCACCAATAACATTCAACCCGCGCAAAAAGCGGCTGCCAGAAAGACCTTCATTAATCTGCAACACCATTTCCCGCAAACGAGCACCGTTTGCACCACCAAAGTTGAAGCCAGCATCAAGCATAATAGCTCCAATATCGCCGAAATGATTGGCCAAACGTTCTAACTCGGAATATACAACCCGCAGATACTTGACCCTATCTGTCACAGCAATCCCGGCCAGTTGTTCTAAAGCTTGACAAAAAGCGAGCGAGTGACCAAAAGAGCTGTCGCCAGAAATCTTTTCCGACAAATGAATCTTGTCAGCCAGCGGTAGTTGCTCAAACAGCTTCTCGCTGCCCTTATGAGTAAACCCTAATAGCGGCTCAAGCAACATAATCTCTTCCCCAGCCACGCTAAAACGAAAATGGCCAGGCTCAATAATGCCGGCATGAATTGGACCAACTGGAATCTCATAAATGCCTTCACCCTCAACTTTTTGGAAAGGATACGAACCTCGAGCTAAATCCGGCCGCATTTTTCCGTTGAAATCTTTACGTAGGGGAAAGACGTCTTGTGGCCAATTGCCATGCAAAATAATTGGACGATTATCGGGGTGCCCGACGGGATTAAGACCAAAGAATGTTTTAATTTTGCGCTCATAGTCCCAAGCCCCGTGAATGATCGGAGCGAGAGACGGGAAATCTTCAATGCCCTGCAAGCGAATAAACGGGACGATGGAAATATTCTGATTAACAACAGTAAAGACATACCACACCTTAAAACAACCAGAATCCTGACGTTCATCGGTCGCTGTGATCAGTTTGAACGACAATTCCGTGTTCTTATATAAATCACTAACCAGCTGGACTATCTCTGCGCTGGACACCTCAAATGAAACCGTATTACCGGTCACAATCGCTTCTTGACCCGCCGGGGCATATGATTTTATAGCATTTTTGATATTATCAACATTGTTCATATTAGTAATTAGCCGCAGCTGAAGTTATTAAATTATAAACAAAAGGCGGGATATAGAAACTCAAAACTAGGGCAATTAAAATCAAAGTAAGCGGCGGAGCAATTAGCCAAAACTTCTCTTTTTCTACCGGCATCTCAATCGGTTTTTGGCCAAACATAATATTGGTAACCTGTTTAAAGAACCCGATAAATAAAACCGCCGTTAAAAATAAAGCCACGATGCTGACAAAAAGAAAGCTTTTCAATCCGGCCGACAAAATTATTATTTTAGTAAATAATATCCCAAACGGCGGGGCGCCAGTAATAGCTAAAAATCCGGCGACAAAGATAATGCTGGTGAGCGGCAAGGCAGTAAAAGCACCTCTGATATTATGAATTTTAGTTGAACTATATTTCAAGAAGATATTGCCGGCCGACAAGAAAAGAGCCGATTTAATAAGCGAGTGATAAATCATATGAAGAATAGCGGCAAAGATAGCTAGGCCGCCAAAACCAAAACCTAGAGCTAAAATGCCCATATTTTCAATACTAGAATAGGCCAATAATCTTTTGTAATTCTTTTGGCCGATGATAATGAAGACGGCAACAAAAATTGACAACAAACCAAAGGCGATCAACAATTTCTGGGAGAAAGCTGGACCGACAACTAGGTCGTTAAACACTTTAAATTTTAAAATCATGAAGAAGGCCACATTCAAGAGCACGCCCGAAAGCAGAGCGCTGATAGGTACCGGGGCCTTACTGTGAGCATCTGGCAACCAAGTATGCATTGGGGCCAAACCGACTTTAGTCCCGTAACCGATTAAGATAAAGACGAAAGCAATCTTGGCTATTGCCGGATCCATGTTTTGAATATTGGCTAGCAAATCATTCCAAGTCACAAAACCAAAACCGCCGGATATTTTTATGGAAGTAAAATACAATAGCGTTCCAAAAAAAGCCAGCAACAAACCAACCGAATTAATTATTAAATATTTCCAAGCGGCTTCCATGGCAGACGGCTTATTATAAAAACTGATTAAAAAAGCAGTGGAAAGTGTTGTGGCCTCAACTGATATCCAGGCAAATATCGGACTACTAGAGCTGACTGCAAAAAACATGGCCAAAGAAAAGAGATTCAAAAAAATAAAAAATTGTTTAACTCGCGTAAAACCAATGATTTGTTTAGCAGTTTCGACGCGAAGATATTTTACTGAATAAATCACGGCCATCAAACCAACCAGCGAAATTAAAAGCACTAAAATGGCCCCCAGAGAATCCAGCGAAAAATATTTATTAGGAGTATAAACTCCAAAGAGAGAAACTTTAATAGCTACTAAAACTGTCAAAACAAAAACAGCTAAAAAAGCAGCGACGGAAATGGCCTCTATTAATCTCCTATTCTTAAGCACCAAACAAAACAAAGCCGAGAGCAAAATAATTGTAAAAATAATAATAAATTCCATATAATTAATCTTTTAATTCTTCCATTCTGGTTACATCAAAGGATTTAAAATGTTTATAAAGCATAGACATAAAAATAGTAGTGATAATAATCCAAACAAAAATGTCAAAAATAATACCAATCTGCAAAGCCAAAGATTGTTCCAGCCAGGAAAAGAACGCAAAAGCGACAATGCTATTTTCTAGTGACAAAACTCCAGTGATTTGAGATAAAACTCCCTTCCGATTTATTATTAAAAACAGGGAAATAAACAGAGTGGCCAAAATAACCGACAGATAAAAGTGGTTAGTTGAAACTATAGTTGTCAGTGGCAAAAAAACAGAAGAGTGGGCGACAACGGTTAGGATTGTAATAATAATAAAAGTTAACGGAATATTAATATAAGTACTAACTAAAAATTTCAAACTATATTTTTTCATCAGTCTAAAAAAGAACAATGGAGCAATAATAACTTTAACCACTAATATCAAACCGGCCATAAGGAGCGCGGCAATAGCACCGGTTTCTAAAAAAGACAACACCAATAAAATAGTAACAATTAAAGACTGTAGACCATATAAAAAGATGGTCCAGTAATTTCTCTTGGCAGTATGAAGAAAAACCACTGACAAGAAAAATAATATTAATAAAAATTGCAAAAATAAAGTATTCATAATTAGAGTAATAAAGCGATGGCCGCAATATTAAGAATAAAAGAAATAAATAAAATATCTGGCAAGCGAAAAAATCTAAACTTAGCTATAACTGATTCTAACACGGCAATAGCAAAAAAAACAACAGCGACCTTAATTAATAATGCTATGACGCCCCAGAAAATGGCTGTTAGCCCAGCACTCCGAGCTATTCCGGCTGAAAAAAACAAATTTACCGCCAAAGCACCAAAAATTAATAGCTTGTTGGCCGCAGCCCATTCCATTAGAGCCAACCTCTTACCAGAATATTCGATAATCATCGCCTCATGAATCATAGTCAACTCCAAATGAGTAGCCGAATTATCAAAAGGAAAACGACCATTTTCAGCTAAGAGGACAATGAAAAATCCTAAAAAAGCCAAAATAACCGGCAAAAAAGAAAAATCGTAAGCGGCGATAACTTGGCTGGATATTTTAAATAAATTAGTGGAACCGCTATGAAAAGCGAGGGTCAGCAGTGAAAAAATAAGACCACCTTCAGCCAAAGCCGAAACCGTCATTTCTCGGCTAGAACCAAAGCCGCCAAAAGCACCACCGGTGTCCATTCCGGCCAGAGCCAAAAAAAATGTACCGATAGCCAAAGAATAAACCACCAACAACATGTCACTGGTAAAATAATTGTCAAGGAAAGATCCAAAAAGTGGAATACTTGATCCAACCACAATGGTCACGGAAAAAACAATAAACGGAGCGGCTCTAAAAACCCAGGAAGCGTCTGAACTAATGATTTCATCTTTATGAAACAATTTCCACAAATCTCGATAAGGTTGGATGAGACTAGCTCCTTGTCGATTTTGCATTTTAGCCTTTATCTTTTTAACAAAACCGATACCCAGCGGAGATAGCGCTGGGATCAAAATAATCTGGAGTAACCAAATAATCATAGACATAAAATTATCTTACTAAAAATAATACTAAAAGTAGAGCCCCAAATATATATAAAATGTAACTATTGATATTTCCATTTTGAATTGATTTTATCTTTTCGGAAAGAGCGAAAATAAACCGACTCAATGGACCATAAAAATAAGTTGAATAAATATCTTTGATACTGATATCAACTGTCCGAGATTCCGGCAAATAACGGCTTTGGCTATCATGATACTTAACATCATAATGTAAACGCGGCCGCAAAACCCCTTTAAATATCAATATAATGGAACGAGCAAAGCTAGTTGAGGTTATTTCCATTCGCGGCGTCAAGTCAGTACCGCAATCCCAAGTAGCACCGACACTAACCTTTTGCCGACAATAAATTAAGTATTTAACCAGCAGAAATACAGCCGTCAAAACTACCACAAAGATGAGCGCAAAAACTGGAGCCGAAAGAGAGGAGAAATTTCCCATTGAAATAGTTTGATTGGAGTTAACCGATACTAAAGAAACAGCCGAAGAAGAAATTACCAAACTTTGAGAGACATTTTTAATAGCACTGATTACTGGGCCAGAAAATAAGCCGAAAAATAATGACAATAAAGCCAAGCTTCCCATACCAACTAGAAGCCAAGGAGAAGACTCTGTAGCGTGTTTAGCCTCTTCACTCCTGGGCCGAGCCAAAAAAATTGCTCCAAAAGCTTTGGCGAAACAGAGCAATGCCAAGCCACCAGTAAACGCCAAAGCTCCAGCCGAAATAATAAAAGTCCAACGAACATAAGAACCAATACTGATAATTCCCTGAAACAACGACTGAAAAGTAAGCCACTCACTAAAAAATCCATTAAAAGGCGGCATCGCTGAAATAGCCATTGACCCCACCAAAAAGAATAAAGCGGTATAAGGCATAAACTTAATCAGCCCACCATATTCTTCAATATTTCTGGTGTGATTTTTGTTGATGACCGATCCAGCGCTTAAAAACAACAACGATTTAAAAATAGCATGGTTAAGTGTATGAAAAAGAGCTGCAGTCAAGCTGATCAGAGCTAGGGTCGGCAAATTTAATGATGAAAAAGCAAGAGCACTACCCAAACCGAGTAAAATAATACCAATATTTTCAATGCTATGATAAGCCAATAGTTTTTTAATATCATGTTCGGTAATAGCATAAAGAACCCCCAATAAGGCTGAAATTGATCCAATAATTAAAATGATTACCCCCCACCAAACCGGAATAGGCTGGACCATATTTAAAAAAATCCGAATCATCATGTAAATACCAGTTTTAATCATCACTCCTGACATCAACCCAGAAACGTGAGAAGGTGCGGCCGGATGAGCGGCCGGAAGCCAAATATGAAATGGGATAATACCCGCCTTAGTACCAAAACCAATAAGCGCCAAAACAAAAATAATATCCTTGGCCAAGGCCGGGACCAGTGCCATATTAGCCTTGACCACGGAAAAATCAAACGAGCCAGTAAATTTATAAAGCAAAAAAAAGGAAATTATAATAAAAACAGTCCCCACATGGGTCATAACCAGATACAAAAAACCGGCTCTGACATTTTCCTGATCATTACGGTCATAGACTACCAAAAAATAAGAAGCGATTGACATAATCTCCCAGGCAATAAGCCAAAATATTCCATTGGCGGCTGAAACTACTAGCAACATCCCGACGATAAACAAATTAAAAAATAATCCCAAGACGCCAATATTATACCTTTTATAAAAATGTTTCACATAGCCAATGCCATAGAATGAGCAGAACAGGGTTATGAGCGAAATAACAAAAATAAAAAAGGCTGACAACTTGTCAATATTAAAACTCACCGACAATAACGAAAAACTGGTACTATTAGCCGCCCAGGACACCGAAAATGATCCTAACAACAGAAGAGAAGAAAAAATCAGACCCCATATGGACCCGGCTGAAGCGAAAACACCGCTCCAAACGTTAGCTAAGCGATCATTTTTTTGAAAAATCAGAGAACCTAAAGCACCAGCTATAAAAAATGACAGCAAAACAAAAAATCCAATTGGGGAAAATATAAAATTTATCATATTATCTTGAATCTAAAGATTTATTATCAATCACTTCTAATATTTCTAACAAGTGAGCCAGAATTACTTTGGGCGACGGCGGATTCCCCGGAATAGCATAGTCAACCGGAATAACATCAGACACCTTGTCACTAACGGCGTAGGAGCCGCTGAATATCCCCCCATTTATAGCCTCGTCACCCACGGCAACAACAATCCGCGGAGTCGGCGTGGAAGCATAAGCCCGCTTCAAGGCTTCGGTCATATTGCGAGTAACTGGTCCGGCGACCATCAGCATATCGGCATGTTTAGGCGAAGCCACAAAATGAACGCCAAATCGCTCGGCGTCATAAAATGAGTTGGACAAAGCCACCAGTTCTTGCTCGACAGAGTTATCAGATCCGGCGTCAACCTGCCTAATAGCCAAAGAGCCGCGAAATAACTTTTTTACTTTGCCACTGATTTCTTTGCCCAGATCTAAAATTTCAGCTTGTTCTCGACTAATATCACCAACCGCTATTAAATTTTTCGGGGTCCTTATTATTTTGGAAATAATATTAAACATACAAAAGATTATTATTTAATATTCTGCAAATTTCTCCAACGCTTGACCGCCTTGGAACGAGCCAATTGTTTTTCAATCAGACCGCTAATTTCCGCAAACTGGACAGCATCGACATCCTTCCATTTCTTCATCTCTTCCGCTTTCTGACGAGCTTCTTCAATGCGAGCCTCATCCAATTCCACTGCTAATTCAGCTGTATCAGCTAGAATCACCAGTTTATTTTTGAGCACCTCCACAAAACCGCCGGAGACAGAAATCACTTCATCGTCATCGCTGGTTTTTTTGAGCTCAATCACGCCCGGTCGTAAAATCGAGACCAGGGGTATATGATCGGGCAGAATGGTAATTTCACCGGCTTGAGTCGGGACTGTTGCCTGAGTAATTTCTTCTTTGAGAACCACTCGCTCCGGAGTCACCAATTCGAATTTAATTGTTTTTTTGTCGGCTGACATAATAGTTATTGATAAAAACTATTTAATACTTGCTACCACATCATCAATACTGCCCTTCATATAGAAGTCGCCCTCCATCTTGTCATCATGCTTGCCGTCTAAAATTTCCTTGAAGCTTCTGATGGTATCAGCCAACTTCACATACTTACCATGATGACCGGTAAAAGTTTCAGCGACGAAGAAAGGCTGAGACAGGAAACGTTGGACCTTACGAGCACGGGAAACAATCAACTTATCTTCAGCGGATAATTCTTCCATACCTAGAATAGCAATGATATCTTGTAAATCGCGATAGCGTTGTAGAATCTTCTGCACTCCGCGAGCCACTTCATAGTGTTCTTGACCAACGACTTTCGGATCTAAAATGATAGACGAAGAGTCGAGTGGATCAACGGCCGGATAAATACCTAATTCCGACAAGGAGCGAGACAGCACCACGGTAGAATCTAAATGAGTGAAGGTGGTAGCCGGAGCTGGATCAGTCAAATCGTCAGCCGGCACATAAACCGCTTGGATAGAGGTAATAGAACCATTTTTAGTGGAAGTAATACGTTCTTGCAGTTCACCCATTTCAGTCGCGAGTGTTGGTTGATAACCCACAGCTGAAGGCATGCGGCCCAACAAGGCGGATACCTCAGAACCAGCCTGAGTGAAGCGGAAGATGTTGTCCACGAAGAACAACACATCCTGATTTTTTTCATCACGGAAATATTCAGCGATTGATAAACCGGACAAAGCCACACGAGCACGAGATCCTGGCGGTTCATTCATCTGACCGAAAACCATCGATACTTTGTCGAGCACGCCACTGTCTTTAAACTCATGGTACAAATCATTACCTTCACGAGTACGTTCACCGACACCGGCAAACACGGAGTAACCACCATGCTCAGAAGCGATATTATGAATTAATTCTTGAATGATAACTGTTTTACCCACACCGGCACCACCGAACATACCCACCTTACCACCTTTGACAATTGGGCAGATTAAATCAATAACCTTAATACCAGTTTCTAAAATTTCGGTTTTAATGGATTGATCGGTAAAGCTCGGAGCGGTACGGTGAATCGGATATTTCTTAGCGGTCTTCACTGGAGCGCCACCGTCTACCACTTCTCCCAAAACGTTGAAGATACGACCTAAAGTTTCTTCGCCAACCGGAACGCTAATCGGAGCACCAGTGTCAGCCGCTTCATCACCGCGCTTCAAGCCGTCGGTAGTACCCATAGCAATGGTACGGACCAAGTTTGATCCGGTATGCTGGGCTACCTCGAGCACGAGGTGTTGGCCGTTATTGATCACCTCTAAAGCATGGTGAATTTCCGGCAGTTTTTCAGCAAAATAGACATCGACGACGACGCCAATGACTTGTTTGATAATTCCAATGTTTTTCTTGTCAGACATATGTTTTATTGACAAATTATTTTAATTATGTTATAATCCACTTAGTAATTTAAAAAATTTAACGTCATGAAAAAAAGCGAAATAATTGAGCGCACCAAGTTTTACATCAAAATGTTGTTAACCTTTGGTTCACTTTTTACCGTTATGGGGTTACTTAATTTTCTGTCTTACTTTGACAGTAAATTAACTGATCGTGGACTATACATCATGGTCGGCGCTTTTCTAGCCATCTTTGGTCTGGGTTGTTTATTAATAGCCCTGCAAAAGAAAATGCGCTTGAAAAGAATTTTGCCATTCACCATTTAAACCCCTAGCAAAAAAATTCGGAAAACCGTTTACCAAAAACGGTTTTTTTTATTTACGCCAAAGCATTGGCACCGGCGGAGATTTCAGCAATCTCGGCGGTAATACTTGATTGACGCGCTTTGTTGTAGAACAAAGTTAACTCACTGACCATGTGAGAAGCCGACTCAGTGGCTTGATGCATGGCAGTCATGCGGGCGCTATGCTCGGAAGCGTTGGACTCTAAAAGGGCCTGATATAATTGGACCTCAATCAAACGAGGTACAATGCGGTCAAGCACTTCTTTCGGACTCGGCTCAAAAGCATACTCATATGTAAATTCACCTGACTGCAAATGTTCTTTGGACTTCTCTTCAATGTATTCGCGGCTAGTCCCAACCGCTTCACTCTTACCAACCACACCCAAATACTGATCGTCAGCGGAAACATCCACCGGCAAAAGTTGCTTGATGCGTGGTACTTGATTAACACCACTGATGAAATCGGTATAAGCCAACATCACCTTGTCATACTTACCGGACAAATAATCGGAAATAGCCAAACGAGCAATGGGATTAGTTTCAGAGGCTGACAAAACCAAATCGGACTTCGGGAAATCGGCAGCGATGTGATATTTCTGTTGGGCCATAACCATTCCCTTTTTACCAACCAAGATTATATCAGTTTCTACATTATATTTCTTGAGAGATTCCTTCGCTTTGTTAATGATAGCGGCATTAAATCCACCGCATAAACCGCGGTTGGAAGAAATCAGAATCAAAGCCACCCTCTTCACTTGGTCTCGTTTGGTGAGCAGTTGATGCCCAATTTCATTGTGACTCTCGGCCATTTTAGCCAAATGTAAAACCGTCTCCCAGCTTAAATTAGCATAAGTGCGAGTTTTGAGGACGGCTTCCACCGCCTTTCTCATTTTAGCCGCGGCCACCATTTCCATCGCTTTGGTAATCTTCTTGGTACTGGAAACGGATTTAATGCGGCGGGATATTTCCTTGGTCTTAGCCATATTACTTAATCAAATAATCCAAAGTCGCTTTATAATCTTCGAGCACTTTCTTGATTTCGGCCTCAACCTCCTCGGTCAGCTCTTTCTGTTCTTCGATCATAGTCAGAGCTTTGTTGTTGAGGTCGGCGTATTTCATTAAACCTTCTTCAAACTCATGAGTCTTCTCCACCGGCACGTCGTCGACGTAACCGTTAATCAAACCATAATAAATCAAAACCTGTTTGGCGACATGCACCGGCAAATATTGATCTTGTTTAAAGATTTCATATAATCTCTTACCACGCTCCAATTTCTTTCTGGTATCTTCATCCAAGTCAGAACCGAATTGCGCAAAGGCAGCCAGCTCGCGATATTGAGCCGCTTCGAGACGCATCTTTCCGGCCACCTTCTTCATAGCCTTAATCTGAGCCGAAGAACCCACACGAGAAACTGACAAACCGGCGTTCACGGCCGGGCGTTGGCCCTGGTAGAACAAATCCGGTTCCAAATAAATCTGACCGTCGGTGATGGAAATCACGTTAGTTGGAATATAAGCAGAAACGTCACCGGCTTGAGTTTCGATGATTGGTAAAGCGGTAATTGAACCACCACCAAAATCAGCATTTAACTTACAAGCACGTTCCAATAATCGAGAATGTAAATAAAAGACATCACCCGGATAAGCTTCTCGTCCCGGTGGGCGTCTGAGCAGTAAAGAAATTTCACGATAAGCGACGGCGTGCTTGGACAGGTCATCATAGATGATTAAAACATCTTCACCTTGGTCCAAGAAATATTCAGCCATAGCACAACCGGTGTAAGGCGCGATATACAGCAAGGAAGCGGAATTGGAAGCACCAGCTAAAACAATAGTGGTATAGTCCATAGCCCCAGCTTCTTCTAATTTGGCTACAATATTGGCAATTTTAGATTCTTTTTGACCAATAGCCACATAGATACATTTCATGTTCTGGCCTTTCTGGTTAATGATAGTATCAATGGCAATAGCGGTTTTACCAATCTGACGATCGCCGATAATCAGTTCTCTCTGACCGCGACCGATTGGAATCATGGCGTCAATCGCCTTGATACCGGTTTGCACCGGTTGTTTGACGGGAGCGCGAGTAATAACACCCGGAGCGATTTTTTCTACCGGATAGAACTCGGCGGCTTCAATCTTTCCCTTGCCATCAATCGGAGCGCCGAGTGGATCAACCACGCGACCCACTAAGTTTGGACCGACTGGAACTTCCAAAATTCTCTTGGTGCAGACCACTTCGTCGCCTTCCTTAATCGCAGTGTATTCTCCCAAGATGATGGCACCGACTAAATTATCTTCCAAGTTTAAAGCCACGCCGACAATTTCTTGACCGCTGGATTTAAAGATTAAAATTTCGGACATCATGGCGTCAGATAATCCGGAGACCAAAGCAATACCGTCGGAGACTTTCAAAACTCGGCCGACAGTTTGTTCTTTGGCTTCAGCTTGATAACCGGCAATGCGGCTCTTGAGCTGTTCAATGATAAAATCTTTCGTAGTTGACATATCTTTTTATTTATATTATGTTTATTTATTAACCAAATGTTCTTTTGTATGAGTAAACACAGTAATAAAATCGTTAATGGTCCAAGTGACCTAGAATTAGCCTATGGTCTATTAAAAGTTCATAGCGCTGATTCAGCCCAGGTTATTTTTGAAACCGACTCAATGGCCTGGCCGATAAAAATTAATCGCATAGAAGCCACTAAGGCTCAAAATGAATTTACCATTCATGGTAAATGCACCGATCCAACCGACCCCCAGAATGTTATCATTCATTATTCCACTTCAACTCGCACCGGGGTCTTAAGATCTTGAACTAAACAAAGAACTTGTAAACAGTTGCCCAAAAAGCAACTGTTTTTATTTACTCATTTCACCCTTTAAATCATAGAGTGACTGCTTCAAACTGGCATCAATTACCTGATCTTCATAACGCAGGACAAAACCACCTAAAATAGCGGCATCAACCTTCTCAGTCAAGACAATCTTGTCAGCACCAGTCTTCATTTTCAAATATTTATCCAAATCAGTTTTCAAATCAGCGGCCAAACTTCTGGCTCCGGTAAACTCGACGGCCAACTCTCCCTGAGTCTGATCCCAAAGCTTAGAAAAAATCCGCATAATTTCATCCAGTCGGTTTAAATCGCGGTTTTCCAGCATCATTTTAGCAAAATTATCCAAGCTGACGCTCATCTCCAACTCACTTTGGGTGGAAACGGTGGCGATTAAACTCTCGGCATATTGGCGGGCGGAAATCTTCATAATTATTTCTTGATTAAGTTGGCAATTAACTCCTGATCTTTGTTGTCAGTCATCTTCTCCTTGATAACCTTCTCAACAGCGAGCATTACCAAACCGGTCATTTCTTGTTTCATTTCTTTCAAGGATTCTTCTTTCTCCTGGGCAATTTTAGCTTTCTCGGCGGCAATAATAGCGGCCACCTCCAGTTTGGTTTTTTCAATCAGTTTCTGCTTGTTCTGTTCGGCCGACTGGCTAGCTTTCTCCACAATTGCCAAAGCGTCCTTCTTGGCTTCATTTAAAATTCTGGCCTGTTCGGAACTGGCTTCCGCTAATCTATTTTCAGTTTCGCGCGCATCATCCAAACTCTTTTCAATCGTGGCAGTACGCTCTTGCATGATCTTGGCAATTGGCTTGAAGGCGAATTTAAAGAGCACAAAAAAGATAATCGCAAAGTTAATGAGCTGCGCTATAAACAATTTCCAATCGATGTGGAAAATAGAAACTAAAGATTCCATATAAAAATAATTAATTGAATAATAATTTCACCGCTGCTCCGAGTGGGAGCAGTTCGTCAAATTACTATTTGATACTGAAAGCGATAACTAAAGCGTAAATAGCAATAGCTTCCGCAAACGCACAAGCCAGTAACATTGGCACTAAAACTTTGCCGGAAGCTTCTGGGTTGCGACCAATCGCTTCCGTGGCTTTAGCACCGATAAAACCGATACCTAAACCGGTTCCGATAGAGCCCAGGCCGATGGCCAGAGCTTTAGCTAACATCACATTTTCCATAGTGTTATTAATAAATTATTTATATTTTATATTAATTGACCTTTAATTAATGTTCTTCGGCGGTAGTGGCCATTGATAAATAAACTAAAACCAAAATAGAAAAAATCAGAGCCTGAATCAGGCCGACAATCACTTCCAGAAACATAAATGGCAGGGGCAAACCGAAAGCCAGGATGGCCGACATGGAAGCTAAAAGCACTTCACCGGCAAAAATATTACCGAACAAGCGAAAAGACAGACTGGCAATTTTAGCGAGTTCGCTGATAATTTCAATCAGGCCGACAAAAAACTTAATCGGATTAATCAATAAAATAGTTGGTTCCTTGATAATCTTCTGCGGAATTTCTAGGAGTACCTTGAGGTTCAGAAACTTGTTCAAATATTTCCACCAGCCCAAAGCCAAAACTCCCATGATGTGGCTAGCCACAACGGCTAAAGTTGCTAAAGCCAAGGTGGTATTCAAATCAGCGGTCGCCCCGCGAAAATATGGGATGAATAATTTCTCATGGCCCTCTTGGACAATTTGGCCGATAGACCCAACGCCCGGTAACAATCCCATCCAATTATTGATTAAAACAAAAAAGAAAAAAGCTAAAACAAAAGGGGCAAATTTCATGGTCTTCTTGCGACTGCCAGTGACCGAATCAAAGATACCGAAGAAAGCTTCAAAAACCATTTCTAAAGCATTCTGCAATCCTCGTGGGACTCGTTTAATTTTTCCCTTCAGCGACCAGGCCAGAGCGATGACAATAATGACCACCAACCAAGAGTTAATCATGGAATTGGTAATCGGAAAATTACCGACATGGAAAACCGGTTCGGCATATAAAGTATTTTCGTGAAGGACTTGGCCTTCGGTCTTTGTTTCAGCGGTGTTGTTAGACATACTATTTACGTTTCTCAATATTTTTATATTCTTTCAAAGTATTTTTGACTAGGCCGAACATCGAGATAATGAACGACAGACCGGTAATGATTAGAAACCAGCGCGGCGAACTGTTGTATCTGTTATCCAACCACTTACCCAGCATCGCCCCGAAAAGAACCGGAAAAACAATCCAAGCCGAAAGCCTAATAAACATCTTTAAAGGCTCAACCCAGTAGTTGTCGTGGAGTTTCTTTTCGGCCATAGAAGCGGCAAACAAAACAAGAGCTATTGCCCTTGATTAATTAATCAAAACACATTTTTATCAACATTTTATTATACGTACACACCCCCAAAAAAGTCAAGGGTGGCCCAAAATTTAAAAGCTGGACAAAATATAATAAATATTGCCAAATTGATCCCTCAAAAACTAAAAAGGAGCTAAACTATAGCTCCTTTTGTATTACCTAAAAGATTATAGTCCAAACACCCGCTTGGCGTTAGCAAAAGTTGTTTCCTCCACCTCTTTGGCATTCATCACTTTCAGCTGAGCAATTTTCTCGGCCACGTATTTGACATAGAGCGGCTCATTTCTCTTTCCACGGAAAGACGTCGGCGCCATATAGGGAGCATCGGTTTCAATCATCAACTTTTCAAGTGGGATAGCTTTGATGACTTCGTCCCAATTATGAGCAAAAGTAATGAGGCCGGTAAAGGAAATCATCAAATTGAGTTTCTGGTATTCGGCCGCCAGTTTTTCATCACCGGAAAAGCAATGAATCACGCCCCACTCTTTCTTTTGATCTTTCTTATATTGTTGATAGAAATCGGTCAGGATAGGCAACAAATCTTCGTGGGCCTCGCGGCAATGAATAATGACCGGCAGGTCTAAATTGTGTGCCAGGAGTAACAGCTCCTTGAAGATTTTTTGTTGGCGCTCTTTCACCTCCGGAATATTCTTGTCAGCGGGCAGATGATAGTAGTCCAAACCAATTTCACCGATAGCTCTGACTTTCGGATTGTTGTGCGCTAAATTATAATAATAATCGTAATTAAATTCTTCGGCGTGGCTGGCAAATTCGTACTTGCCTTCCGCACTGTCATTCTTGACCACAATATCCTCCAAGTGAATCGGATGTAAACCAATCGCGGCATAAACACCGCCATCATACTTATTGGCGTAATCTACGGCACGCTGAGAAGTTTTTTGCTCCGAGCCCACCAGAATCATTTGAGTGCCACCACTCAGCGAGCGAGCAATGACCTCGTCGGCGTCGTCTTTAAAATCTTTGAAATTCAAGTGACAATGAGTATCAATATACATAATTAAAAGTTAATTTGTTCAATCACGCTCCGTTCTTTGCGGCTAATACCTTTCGGGATCTTGACGGTCACTTCCACTAAGTGGTCGCCGCGCAAACGGCTGTTTAAATGCGGCACGCCTTTTTCCTTGAGACGGAAAACGGTTCCGGACTGAGTGCCTTCCGGAATCTTGAGAGTCAACTTACCATCGACGGTCTCCACTTCTATCTTGTCTCCCAAAATAGCTTGTCTGACTCCGATAGTTTCTTTGGTGTGAATATTATAATTATCGCGCACAAACTTCTTGCTGGCGCTGACTTTGATGCGCAAGAATAAATCACCGGCCGGACTGCCTTTGACCCCGGCATCACCCTGACCCGACAAACGAATAGACTCACCGGTATTAATGCCGGCAGGAATTTTGACCTTGAGTTTAGTGTTGGCCTGTTTCACGCCCTCGCCGCTGCATTCATGGCATTTTTCACTGTACTTTTGACCTTCGCCGTGACAGCTCGGACAAACTGACTCCACCCGCATACTACCTAAAATAGTGCGCTGAATCTGAGCAATCTTGCCCTGCCCCTTACAGGTCGGACAAGTTTCAATCTTGGCTCCCGGTTCCGCTCCTTTGCCTTTACAATGAGCACAAGGTTCCAAGCGATGGAAGTTAATATCCTTCTCTACGCCAAAAACCGCTTCGGTAAAATCGAGGGTAATTAACATTTCCAAATCACGGCCGCGAGTTCTTTGCTGGCCGCGACTACGGCCGCCGCCAAAACCAAACATATCACCCATACCGCCGAAGATGTCGCCCAAGTCGCCAAAATCAAAATCCGCTCCGGAAAAGTTCTGCCACTGTCCACCACCGGCTTGGCCGTTTTGAAAACTGGAACCGAATTGATCATACTGTTTTCTTTTTTCGGCGTTACCCAAAACTTGGTAGGCTTCATTGGCCTCCTTAAATTTTTCGGCGTTACCACCCTTGTCCGGGTGATGTTCGTGCGCTAATTTTCGAAACGCAGTTTTAATTTCATCCTGAGTCGCTGACTTATTGACTCCGAGTGTCTGGTAATAATCTTTATTCATAATTGAGCTGATATTTTTTGAAAAACTTATTAACCCCGATCATAATTCTCCATCAATTCCTTGAAAGCCTTATTAGCCTCCGGGTCCTGACCGATGTTGGCGACGAGGCGCAGAGATCCCGGGCCCAAAACTTTTTCAATTTCTCTTAAATGCATAATATTGCCGGTTAACAAGCCGGACTTAAATTGTTTCCAGACAACCGCCTGGTCGATCTGATTTTTGGCGGCAATCTTTTCCATAATCCACTCGACCCAAGGACAGTAGGCATGAAATTTGATGGTCGACAGATCATTTTCAGCTTCATCCAGTTTTAGATCTTGGGCCAATTCGGTTTGATGTTTCTCTAATATCTCTTTGGCCATTAGGTCGGTCACGCCTTCGTTGAAGCCGGTAAATAATTCTTTGACTTCCACTGTCGGCTCACTGGTTTCATTCAATGATTCGGCTGGGATGTTTTTGGCTCTGACGCTCCGATATCCGCCCTTGTTATAGAACAACTGCCCTTCGGAGTCAAAATCATATCTGGTGGCCGAAAAGGCGTGGACCATTTCATGCAAGGTAATATGGGCGATTCTAAGACGTGGCACTTCTTTATTCTTCTTGACGAAAATAGCGTCTGAAGTGGAATCATGATGGCCTTTAACTGTTTCGGCATATTGCGGAAACTGTTTTTGGTAGCCTCCCGGCAAGGCAAAATGAATCTTCTTGATTGGCAGCGGCGGGCGCAGTTCATCCACTCCGGCTTCCATGGCTTCAGCCTTAATGTACTCATTAAAGTGACGAATCATCAGTTTCTCTTCATCGGTTTTGAAGAATTCGCCATAGATGGAATCTTTGCCGGCCTCTGACAATTCGCGCGTAAAATCAGCCACCAATTTATCCTCCGCCGCCAAATCTTCGTTGGGGGTAGAGATAACTCGACCGTCAATTTTATAGAAATTTCGCTCACTCATATAATTATAGTTTAACAAGGTGCCCGAAACGAGACATTTCGGGCAACCTATAAAAGATAATTATTTCTTTTCTTCCGCTTCGACTTCGCCCTCAACTACATTTTCATCAGCCGGTTTGGCCTCTTCTTTTGGGGCTTCGCCCTCAGCCGCCTTAGCGGCGTCCTGAGCTTGATACATGGCGGTGCCAATACGTTGAGCGACTTGATTAAGATCTTCCATAACCTTCTTCATCTCTTCATAGTTCTCACCGTCTTTGACGGCTTTGAGAGCGGCCACCTTGTCTTCCAATTCTTTCTTGTCTTCAGCCTTCATCTTCTCACCGGATTCTTTCAATAATTTTTCGGTGGTGAAAACGACAGCGTCAGCCTGATTCTTGATTTCCACATTATCTTTCTTCTTCTTGTCTTCATCGGCATGCAATTCAGCTTCCTTCTTCATCTTCTCAATTTCTTCTTTAGATAAACCGGAAGAAGCGGTAATGGTAATCTTCTGTTGTTTGTTGGTAGCCTTGTCGGTCGCTGAGACGTTCAAAATACCGTTGGCGTCAATATCAAATTTCACTTCCACCTGGGGCACGCCCCGAGGAGCTGACGGCAGTCCGTCTAAGATGAAGCGACCTAAAGTTTTGTTGTCGGAGGCCATGGGACGTTCACCTTGCAGAATGTGAATCTCAACACTCGGTTGATTGTCAGCCGCGGTGGAGAAAACTTGAGACTTGGAAGTTGGAATAGTGGTGTTTCGGTCAATTAAAGGAGTGGCGACACCGCCTAAAGTCTCAATACCTAAAGTCAGTGGAGTGACATCTAATAACAAGACATCTTTGACATCGCCCTGTAAAACGCCGGCCTGAACAGCGGCACCTAAAGCCACCACTTCATCCGGATTAACACTCAAATTCGGTTCTTTGCCAAAGAATTCTTTGACTTTTTGCAGAACCAAAGGCATGCGGGTCATACCGCCAACCATCAGCACTTCATTAATATCGTTCATAGAGAAACCGGAATCAGCCAAGGCTTTTTTGCAAGGCTCAATGGTTTTCTCAACGAGATCCATAATCAAAGACTCCATCTTAGAGCGACTAATTTTCATTACTAAGTGTTTTGGACCGTTGGCATCGGTGGTGATAAACGGTTGGTTGATTTCAGTTTCCATGGTAGTGGAAAGTTCGATCTTGGCCTTCTCAGCCGATTCCTTGATGCGCTGAAGTGCTAAAGTATCTTTGGACAAATCAATGCCCTGATCTTTTTTAAATTCTTCAATAATCCAATCAATAATTCTCTTGTCAAAATCCTCACCGCCTAAATGAGTATCACCGTTAGTGGCCTTCACTTCCACCGTATCGGCAGAAATATCCAAAACGGAAACATCAAAAGTACCGCCGCCTAAATCATAGACGACAATTTTTTGACCTTGTTTCTTGTCAAAACCGTAAGCCAAGGCAGCGGCTGTCGGTTCGTTGATAATTCTTTTGACATCTAAGCCGGCAATTTGACCGGCGTCTTTGGTGGCCTGACGTTGAGAATCATCAAAATAAGCCGGAACGGTAATTATGGCTTCGGTAATTGGTTCACCGATTTTTGCCTCGGCATCAGCCTTCAGTTTAGACAAAATCATGGCCGAGATTTCCTGCGGTGAATATTCTTTGTCGTTCATTAGAACTTTCACACCCTCACCGGATTGTACAATTTTGTAGGGCATGGTGGAAACGTCGCGAGTAACTTCGGCATCGGTAAATTTGCGGCCGATTAAACGCTTCACGGCATAGACCGTATTAGCCGGATTAATCACCGCCTGACGTTTAGCGGTAGCACCCACGAGGCGTTCATTATTTTTGGAAATCGCCACGATAGATGGTGTGGTTCGATTACCTTCAATGTTTTCAATGATTTTTGGTGTTCCGCCTTCCATGATAGCCATGGCTGAGTTGGTAGTACCTAAATCAATCCCTAAGATTTTTCCCATATTGTTTATAAATTAATTAGTTGATTTATTATTTTATTCGCTTAAAGCGTCTTGTAAAGTTTTATTATAATCCGAAGTCGTAGTGTTTACCTGTTGTAAATTAATTTGCGCTTCAGTTTTAATCTCTTGGCCTTTTTTAACCTCATCAATGGTGCCGCCCTTCACAATCATGAGCACCAAGATGATGATAGCGGACAGCAAGACAACGAGGAGCAAGGGACTAAAGGCAACGAGTTTATAATTCTTCATACAATTATTATTTTTTACCGGTTTGAATCTTAATACTTTTCGGTTTGGCTAAAGCGGCCTTAGGAACCGAAATTTTTAAGACTCCATCAGCGGCGACTGCCGCTGCTTTGTCACCCACGACGTGAGTTGGCAGTTGCACGGAGCGAAAAAAAGAACCACGTCTGATTTCTTTCCGATAGTAATTTTTGTCTTCCACTTCACTTTTCTTTTCACCTTCACCTTTAATAGTCAAAACATCATTACTAATAGAAATATCGACTTTTTCCGGATCAATTCCGGCCAGCTGAGTTTCAACCACGACATTATTTTTGTCTTCATAAATATCGAGCGCCGGAGAAAAACCCATCTGGTTAACGGTGTCTGACATCATTTTGTCCATTTCCCCAAATGGACTATCGGCTAGAAATGGGGTCCATTTAATTAATGACATATGTTTAATGAATTAGAGGGATTGATTTCAGTCCCCGAATTAAATTATTATTTTTTGACAATGACTTTGGCCGGCATAATTACCTTGCCTTGCAATTTATACCCCGCTTTCGCTTCCCTTTCCACCATTTCACCCTCACCCTCCAAAGCTTCCATCGTATCGTGATCAAAGGGCATATCTTTGGTTTCAATCTCCTCCACGCCCCGAGCTTCCAAAGTATCTTTAAACTGCTTCAAAACGTATTTTACTCCCTCCACCCAAGGACTTTTCTGCTCGTCTTCTTTCAGATTGGCGACAGACATCTTGAGATGGTCGTAAATCGGCAAAAGATCGCACAAGAAATCAGCCAGGGCGAAGCGCCAAAAATCTTCTTTCTCTTTCTGCGTTTGGCGCAACAAGTTCTGGTAGTCGGCCAGGGCGCGCAAATATTGTTCCTTGTAATCATCACTGGCCGAATCTTCTGGGATAGTCTCTTCTTTTGGCTCTAAATCTTTTTCTTGATCCATATGAATAACTTACTTATAGTTTATTTAAATTAGCGGCCAAATATTCCACCAAGGCCAAATTCTTTTCATAGTCCATGCGCATCGGGCCGAGAATACCGAAAACTCCGGTCTGATTATTCTTTTTGTATTTCCAAATTACCGTACTCAAGAAATTACCGAAAGGATTCTTCTCGCCGATTAATACTTGATGGCCTGATTCCAAAGAATCAAAAACTTCGGCGATAATTTCCTCCAGACGATCAATCACTACTGACACATCACAAACCAAGTTGAGCTGACGAAATTCTGCCTGAGAAAATAAATTAGAAATACCGGTATAGTACAAATCATTCTTGTGAAAAGCCCAGAAGACCGCTCCTTGAGACAGTTCGGCAATAATCTTGGCTAATTGGCGACGAGAACTGTCATCGCTCTTTAGAACGTTGTCTAATAACTTTTGCTCTTTGTCGTGAAGCTGGCGCTTTTTGTTGGATATCAAATCATCAACGAATAAATCATAGGCTAGGGCGGTTGGCACCCGGCCGGCAGAAGTGTGGGGTTGTAGAATATAGCCCGCCTCTTCAAGCTCCATCATTTCATTCCGAACTGTAGCCGGCGAAATATCCAGCTTATATTTATCCACCAAAGCACCCGAAGAGACCGGCTGAGCCGTTTTTATATACTCTCTCAGGATAGTTTTGAGAATTAATTGTTTACGCTCAGAAATAGCCATATAATTTAAATACAATTATCATTATAGCAAAATTAGCACTCCTGTCAAGGGAGTGCTAATTAGAATCAGAAAGGTTAATAAGCAAATTGGGGTAAGAGGCCGGAGTAATAGAATTCGTGAGACAGGGAGCCGAAGGTATAATCAACTCCGGAAATATTGATGATTGAGCCGCCCACTTGCGGATCGGCTTTCGGTTTGGAGCGGGTAAAGCCGATGTTAAACAGAGTGGAAATTAATTCCGGGCGACGCGCAATATTATAACCGGCGGCATCCCATTGAGTAATCAGCTCCTTCACCAACAAACCGCCATAGAGATAGGAGTAATAATGATCGTGACTATCAGTTAAACGATTATATCTTTCACTGGTCGGATCACTGCTCTTGAAATCTAAGAGACCGGCGTATTTTTCCCCCAGGTAAAAAGACGACTTGGGGTTTTTGAGATTATTTTCAATATCAATCGCCGTCACTTCCTTGATGGCCATCACCCCCCAAGCCATTTTATTGGCACTAGCTAAAATCTCTAGGGGTTTAAAAAACTTCTCAAAGTATTCGCGCTGAGTATTATACAGGCGTAACTGCTCCACAATTAAAATAGAGACTATGGTGCGCGGATTAATATTTAATTCGGTCGCTACCTTTTTAATGACTGCTTCATCTTTCAAAACAGCTCGTTCCACCACCGACCAGGATTCGGTATTGGACCACGGAAAAATATTTTTTCCTTCCGGCGCCTGATATTGTTTCAAAATATCCAACTCCGACAAAGAGATGGTGGAGGCGGTATCACAGTTATTGAGACGGCTCTGCCAGTCGGGATTATCTCCCAGGCGCAAGGAAACCGCCAGAACCATTTGATTGAATAACCAATCGGAAGCATTATTTTTGTAGACATCCAGAATATTCTTGGCGTTAACCGGAGCGACTTCGCCAATCACGGTGATTTTACAAAGAGCCCTTAATTTCCGGAGCTTCAAGTCGCTCAATTGCTGCGTGGTGCTATTTAGGGCGGCAATCTGCTTCTCCAGATCATCAATGGCCAAAGTAGAACTGCTCTGAGAATTATTGGCCGCGCGATTATATTGATCAGAGTCGCTAAACTTCAAAGAGGCCTCCTGATATTTATCATTATTCTTGTCGACCACCGCCACAGTCGTCGTTAAATTATATTTGACCGCAAAAAATCCGGCCGTCAGGATAAAGCCCACCACCGCAAAACCGTAAACGATTAATTTCAAAATTATTTTTACAACCTTCATAGGATTAATTAGTTTTTCGACTATCGACAAAATAGTATTGGAGAATCTCTTTGGCAATCGGCACCGCAACACTACTGCCCTCACCGCCCTCTTCCACCAAAACAGTAATAGCCAGCTCCGGTTTGTCATATGGGGCATAACCGGTAAACCAAGCTTGAGGTGCGCGAGTGCTGGACCATTGCGCCGTACCGGTTTTTCCGGCGACCGCCACCGGAAGCGAGTTTAGATTGCGACCGCTGCCGTCAGTAATCGTTTGACGCATCGCCGCTTGGACAATTTTGATGTTGGCCGGGCTGATGAAGTTGGCGCGAATAACTTCCGATTTTACATTCTCAATCAGATTATTATTATGATCTAAAATCTTTTCGACCATATGCGGTTTATACAGTGTGCCGCCATTGGCAATAGCCGCCGTGTAATTAGCCACCTGTAGCGGCGTGGCGGTAATATCACCCTGACCAATAGAAGCATGATAGGTATCACCAATATACCAGACTTCGTGCTTGGTGTCTTCCTTCCACTGCGGTGAAGGCAAAAAACCGCTCGCTTCATTAGGTAAATCAATTCCGGTTACCTTGTCCAATCCAAACAAAGCCGCATACTCCACAATTTTCTCAATGCCCAGGCCTTTGAAATCACCATAGCCGCCGCCAATATAATAGAAAAAAGTATTAACCGATTCGGCAATCGCTTTTTTGACATTAGTCATACCATGTCCACCAGCTTTCCAGTCCGGAAAAAACCATTGACCCAAGCGCAAACCGCCGTTACTCAGAAAACTGGTATTTTCGGTAATAATTTTCTCTTGCAGGGCTGCCGCAGCCATCACCGGCTTGAAAGTCGAACCGGCCGGAAACTCACCGGAAATAGCCCGGTTGAAGAGCGGGCGACTGGGATCGGCTAAAAAACGACTATATTCAGCGGCTTTTACGCCTCGCGCAAAAACATTATTATCATAAGCCGGCCAACTGACGAGCGACAGGACTGTTCCGGTTTGGGGGTTGATGATAACCACCGAGGCTTTTTTGAGACCTAAGCGGCCCAGACTGGCCCGTACAGCATCTTCCACTTTTTTCTGCAAGTCATAGTCAATTCCCAGAACCAGATTATAACCATCCTCCGGAGCGGTTTGGCTGACAATTTTTTTTTCTTTACCTAAAGCATCAACCTCGATATTTTTGTTGCCCTTCTTTCCCTTTAACTCTTTTTCATAACTATATTCAATACCCGTCTTGCCCAGATAATCAATCAAAGAATATTCTTCACCATATTTGGCAATCTCCTTGTCATTAATTTTTCCGGTATAGCCAAGGACATGAGCCAAACTACTTTCTCCCAGGGGCAGCATATCAGCCGTTGAGGTCGCGGCACTGACATAATTTCTTCTAATCTTGTTGGAAATAAAAACACCGGGAGTTTTGTCCGCTTCCAAATATAATTCAATAGCAGTTTGATATTCCAGATTATCCATAATGAAGAGCGGCTGATAAGCTTCGAGCGAATTAATTCTGATTTTCTCCACTTTACTCTTGATATCATAGAAGGCCGAGGAGTCGGAAATCAATTCCAGTTTTCCCACCTTGGACTGACTGTCGCTCTTATTCTGATCGAGAATACCGCTAATGCGACGCAAAACATTGTCACGGTCCAATTCATTGTGCGGCAAGTCATTAGGAATGAGATAGAGAATGAAATTAGCTTCATTGGTCACCAGCGGTCGGTTTTTACTGTCATAAATGATACCACGCTTTGGTTCAATACTTACCACCTTCAGACGATTGCCTTCCGCCATGGAATAATAGTATTCGCCTTTGACGACTTGGAGCCAGAAGACTCGCGACACCAGAATAATCAAGGCCAGCACCAAGAAGGTGACAATATATTTCAGCTTCTCCAAATCAAAAGTCCGGCGCATCATCTCCTTGTCGTTATTACCCGACAAAAAAGACTCCTCCGCCCAATCTAGGTGGTAGAAAGAATCTTCGAGCGAAGCCTGCTTAAACTTACCCTCCCGAATAACAAAAGGGTTTTGGCCGCGCTTTCTTTTGGTTAAGAGGTGATCTTGCTGACTCATATTGATAATACTTTAGAATAATTGGGACTAAAAATCAAATTGCTACTCAAAAAGCCAACAAAAAGCGTCCAGCTTTTATTTAGAAGTATTTTAAGCCCGCTTTAATTACCAAGAGCTATAATAGAGTGGCTAACAAAAATCGACCTTATGAAAAACTATTGCCCCAACCACCCTTGTCTAAAAACGCTCATCGAGGGTCCTTGTCCGGAACAAATTTGGCTGGGCCAAGCTGGAACACAAAAATTGTGCTCCCGAAACCGACTAACTTGTTCTTTTTGTTATCCTATTCCCTTCGGTCGCTTTAAACCAGAAGATCGAATAGTTTTCAAGTGGGAAGAAATAATTTCTACTACTAGCCGAGAATAAGTCTCGGCTTCTAAAAAAATAATAATTACTATATGACCACCTATGAAGCCCTCGACACAATTTTTTCTTTCATTCCAGAAAAAGTTTTAAATACTTTCAAGAAGAAAGGCTTGTATGACCCTATCCTCTCCGGCCAAGTCAATTCCAGCGCCGATTTCTATACTCGACTCAAAGGAGCTCAGGCCGTCTGGCAAAATAGCGACTATCGCTTCTTGAGCAAAAAACTACGACCTCATTTATGCCCCGGCTCTATTCTGGAAATTGCCTGCGGCCAAGGCGACTTAATGGAACATCTGGCTCAAGCCAAATTCCGACCAATCTATGGCTTGGACCATAGCCGCGCCATGATCCACCTGGCGCGTAAAAGATTGAAAAACTATCGTCAGGTCTATTTGATTTCCGAGAAAGTTGAAAATTTTGATTTCCGCAAATTAGCCGGGATAAACAATGTCATCATTAATAATTTTTGGGGGCTGATTGACAAAAGAAGCTCCATTAAACTACTGCTGGATATCAAACTTCATCTCAAAGGCCAATTAATTATCGGGCCGTTTTACGACCAGACCCCCGAGCCAATCAGATTGGCAGCGGAATGCTTAGAGAGAAACCTACATTTTAACTATAGCTATCCTCTATTTACCAAATTTAAGCAGCTGGGCTACCGGGAAAAGGAAGTTGAAATCGCCGGAGCTAAATATTACGTTCTTTCCTCTAATCTTTAGAAAGTGTGTTATACTGGAAGAGTTTTATCAAGGTCGGCTCTTCCGTTTTAATCATCTAAATTTAAACCTATGAGCCAGCTAATGGAATCAATTTTAAAACATAAATCCTGGCGCTCCCTGGAATACTTAAAAAAGATATTTTATAACAACGGAGTGCCTTGGCGCCAATAAACCATGAACGACCAAGAAACCAGACGAGAAGCAATCCTGCAAAAGCTAAACCACGGCTCAACCGTTTTGAGCATCATCGCCGGACTAATTATTCTAAGTGACAAGCTACACTACCGCGACGCCTATCAAGGCTTGCCGCCAGTCGCTATTTTGGGATTGATTCTAATCTTCTTTCTGGTTTCCCGTCTCAACCACCATCATCACTCAGCTTTAGCCGGAGTTATTTTCTTGGCCACCTACTTCTTCATCAATACCGCCTTTCTGGTTCAATGGGGCGTCAACTTGCCAATTGGCATTATCTTCTATGCTCTAATAGTTTTAGCAACTGGCGTGCTCTTCGGTAATCTCTGGGGACTGGTGTCAGTCGCTATGAGCGGTGGCACCATTATCGCACTGACCTTTCTGGAAATTAATCAGGTCACCCATCCCAACCCCTATTGGCAAAGTGAAGCGATGAGTCCTTTGGACAAAATTCCGGAGATCGTTATTCTGGTTATTATGATGCTTATCAACTATCTCTATAATCGCGAGATTGATAAGTCGCTGGCTAAAGCTAAAAAGTTGGAACTGGAATTAAAGGAAGAGCGCGATATCTTGGAAATTAAAGTGGAAGAAAGAACCAAGGAATTAAAAGAGATCCAGATTGAAAAGATGTCTGACCTCTATCGTTTCGCCGAATTTGGCCGCTTATCCTCCGGTATTTTTCATGATTTAATGAACCCGCTAAGCGCCCTGACCCTTAATCTCGGCGAAGTCCAGAAAGGCAGTCCAGAAAAATCACCTTGCCTGGAGGGCGCCATCCGCGCCAGTCGCAAAATGGAGGATTTCATCGTCGCCCTGCGCAGTCAAATCCGACGGGAAAGTAATCGCCGTTATTTTTCCTTGAACGAAGAAGTAAATCAAATTATTAAAATACTAAATCATAAAATAATCAAAAATAATTTAGACCTTAAATTTCTCGCCGCCAGCGAAATTGAAAGCTACGGTGATCCGGTTAAATTTAGCCAAGTCGCCGTCAACCTCATCAGTAATGCCATTGATGCTTATGACAACCGAGAACAACCCGACAAAACAATTGCCGTCCATCTCTATCAAAAAAATAATGATATTTATCTGAGTGTCTCCGACGAAGCCGGTGGCATTAATCCTGCCCACCTCAACCAAATATTTGAGCCCTTCTTTAGCACTAAACAGGGATCGCAAGCCGGACTGGGCATCGGACTCTCATCTACCAAGAGCATTATTGAAAAAGATTTTTCGGGCAGCATCGAAATTGAAAATAACTTCGGAGTCGGCGCCAAATTTATCGTCAAATTACCCCACCGCTATGCCCCCAGCCAGCCAAACTCGAGTGGCCCTGATTATCAGGAAGATTAAGCAAGAGCCCCGCTACTTAGAAAAAAATTTCTTCTACCAAAATCCTCTACACACGTTTCAAGTTCTCAACAAAGTTCAAGCGATTGACAGACGTCTGATTAGCGCCGGTCTTTTGGCGCGCCTCACAAAATTTCTCATCTCCCTCGAATTGCAACCCGGCGGACCCTATGGTCAAAGTGACTCCGAACCGGATTTCAAGCTAAATACTGAGATCGCCCTCTTCCTCAAAAACCAGGGGATAAACTTACCTAATCTGACCCCTTTTAATCAAAAAACTAGGCTCCGAGGCGGAGAAAACGACCAGCTGTTAGCACACATCTTTCACTTGGTCAAAAAAAGTTTAAGGTCACTACCGAAACCGTTCCGTCAGGTTATAAAAACCAAAGTGGATGCTATTATTAGTAGCGATTCCGATCGGCAAATTCTACTCTTGAGTTATTTTTTTAAATTAGCTCTGGGTCAAAACGGTTCCCGCATAACACCGGAGACTATCTACGATTTAAGCCTGGCCAATCTTTGGCTCTGGCTGTCATACAGTATTTATGACGACTTAATTGACAACGAAGAATCTCTCACTCAGCTACCGAGCGGCAATTGGGCAGCCCGAGAATTTATCCTCCTGATTAACCGCCAACGAACTTCAGCGGAGTATCGGAGCCTATTCAAAAAAATCATGACTCAGATGGACTACCGCCAAGTTTGGGAACGACGTTATGCCCGCTTTAAGCCCGGACAAGAGATAATCATCAGCGCCACCGCATCAAACTACCAAAAGCCAAGCGCCCTCTATCACAAGTCACTGGCTCATGCTCTGGGGCCGCTGTTGATTTTAGATCAATTGAAAAAGTCTCCCAACTCCGAATCAGGAAAAAATGTTTTAAGTTTCTTTAAATACTATCTCAGCGTCCGCCAAATGCAAGACGACATCTATGACCTAGAATCCGACCTGGAGCATGGGATCATCACTGCCGCTAATATTAACCTCATCAAAAAACATATCAACCCCGAACAAACGAGGGGCTATTTTCTAAAGCGCGAATTACCTCGCCTCAACGCCAAAATTAGTAAGTACCAAAACCTTGCCGAAGAATATCTGCGAGCGGCAACAATCATCAAACACCCCGATTATCTCCAACAATTTCTGGAGCCCCTCAAGGTCAACCCCGCCGGTATCCAGGAGTTTTTGAGTGTTTATCAATCAAACACTCCCGATTTGACATATTAGAGAATTATGGTAATATTCAGGGATTGTTTATTAACAATGTAATTAATTAGAGTATTCACCAAATATTAAGTAAAAATGAAGAAAATCGGATTATGGTTGCTAATCGGAGCTCTAACGATACCCGGTGTCGTCTCGGCTCAAAAACAGAAAGTAAACAATACCCAGGTGATCAAGAGTGATTCATTAAAGAACGACTCTTTGAAAATCTTAAGTGACAAAAACGCGGAGCTTTATCTCCGCCTGGCCCAAATCAGTTTAGACAGCAAAGACTACAAGTCCACCGTCGCTTACGCTGACTCGGCTCTGGCGCGAGACAAATCTTTCCGGGGTTACCGCCTTAGGGGTTTAGGTCAATTTAATCTCGGCCTTTACAAGGAAACCATCCTGTCGATGTCCCAGGGAATTGAAAAGAGGCAAAGCGATTTTGCCCTGCACTATTATCGCGGTCTGTCATATCACATCATCGACAGCCTGCTATATGCCGAGCAGATATCCCAAGACATGACCTGGGCGATTACCATTAGCCCGCTGGACACTATGGCTTACTACTATCGCGGCATGGCTGACTTCAATTTGAGTTTCTCGGCTAATTACAAAAAAGACGACAAGCTCAAAGATTGCATCGGCAGCCTGGCTCAATTCACCAAACTCAAGCCAACCTTTGCAGCTCATTACATCAAAGGTATCGCCAACTTCTTGCTTGGTGGTAGCGGCGAACTAACGGAGCCGGGACAGTATTACACTGAAACCATCAAGGATATGACGGCTTGTCTCAAATTCCAATCAGGGGATGAAGATTGTCTATACTATCGGGGTTTGAGCTACTACATCATCGGCGATTATGAAAATGCCATTAAGGATGCCGAAGTGTTAAAAAGCCAGAAGAAAAGCGGCGACAAAACAGTGAAGACCAAAAAAGGATTTTTTGGCAGCAAGAAATAAGCCTATTAAAAGCAAAAACAAAAAGAGGTTCAATTGGACCTCTTTTTTATTTTATAAATCAAAGTTATTTTTTGTCAGCTTTAGAAGATTTAACCGGGATTGAGAAAGAAAAAGTCATACCTTGGCCTTCCCGGCTTTCAAACCAGATATCACCGCCGTGAGCTCGCACAATTTTGCGAGCCAAGAATAAACCTAAACCGAAACCATTCGGAAACATTGAGATGGCCTCCGGACTGCGGAAGAATTTTTTAAACAAATTAGCTTTGTCAGCATCATTAATACCCACCCCGTTATCAGCCACTGAAATTACCAGGCTGCTCTTGCCGTTGAAACCATCATGAGTGGCAGACACCACCACTTTACCGCCGGGAGGAGTATAGTTAACAGCATTTAACAAAACAATATCAATCACTCTTCTAATCTTGCCGCTATCGCAATCAATGGTCGAGGCGGCGGAGTCCAAGAGATTTAACTCCAGCTTCAACTTCTTGTTCTTGATACTCAAACGATTATCCTCCACAAAGCCGTTAATCAGTGAATTAATATCAACCGGTTCCTTTTTAATGACCATTTCTCTCTCTTCAATTTCCAGCACCGTCAGCAATTGATCTAATTGATGTCCCAGAGAAAACACGCCTTCATAGGCCGCCTTCAAGACGCCGTCCTTCTCTTCCAAACTCAAATCTTTATCCAAGGCCAATTCCAGATTACAACGACTAATGGTAACCGGGGTTCTCATCTGGTGGGAAACCACTTGAATAAAGTTAGATTTGGCTTCGTCTAGGTGTTTCAACTCTTCGTAAGATCGGGCATTGTCAATCGCAAAGCTCATCTCCCAGGCAACCTGCTGCAGTAATTTCAAATCTTCTTTGTTGAAAGGATCTTCCGACATCTTGGCTCCCAAGAGATAGACACCGATTAACTTGTCCTTAAACTCAATCGGAACCACTAAACTGATACCGATTTTTTTCAACTCCGAAACTATCTCGGCTCGACTCGCATCGGATAAACCATTGAAGTCGCTATTGCGCTCAATTTCTTCCCGATCCAAAGTCTCACCGGGAAAACTGGCTAAGTAGCTGATAATCGGGTTACTGTGTTTTAATTCTAAATTACCAATATCATCACCAATAATTTGGCGGGAAATAAAGTGATCGCGTGGAATGAGAATCATGACCACACCGCGATCCACCCTCAAAGCAGCCGAAATAAGTTTATTAACCACGCCCAAACTCTTGTCCAAATCTAGACCGGCGGCATGAATACTGGCTTGAACGTCCTGGACGACATCATTGAATTTATAATGCCGGCGAAAAAACATCTCATCGGTGATAAACTCCACGAAGCGCTTGAGGGGCATAAAGCCGATGGTAACGAAAAAGGATGGAATAACGATATCCCAAGGTTTTTCCACTTGCAGGAAAGAAACCAGTAGATAATTGACGGAGGTGAAGAAAAAAATGATTGCCGTGAGCGACAAAGTAAAAACCGTTCCCAGTCGTAACACCACCCAGACATCCATTAAGTGATAGCGAACCATGGCGTAGAAGATAAATAAAACTAAAATTATTGGACTGAAGTTGCCCATCACAAATAATTCTCGAGAAACCGAATTCTGAAAAAATAAGGAAAAAACCACAACTAAGGATAAGGCAAAAAACCCCAATAAAACATAACGGATTTGGATTTTACCAACACCGGAAATTTTACGATATTGAATGACTTGAAAAATTAACCCGCTAAAAATATAGGCCAGCAGAACAAGAGCATAAAGAAAAAACCAAGGACCGAATTCAAAACTAATTTGGCCACTCACTATATTTAAACTTTTGATAATACTATCAGTAAATGACAAGACTGAAACTAAAATCGCCGGCAAAGAGAATAGGACTAAGCGAGAATTAAACTTTTCATTGGGGTCGGGAAAATTAAACAAAAACAAAAAAGCAAAAAGGATCCCAAAAGGAGCGACTGCAAAATCCAGCCATAGGAACAAAGAGGCTAAACCTAGTGTGCTAAACCAATTTTCCAGAAAGTTGAAGATGCACCATGGAAGGTACCCATTTTCTTAGACACATTGTCCATGGGTCAATTGATATTGCCGGCTGTACATTACAGGCGGCATTTTTAATTTAGTATGTATTCTGGTGTTATTATAGGCATGAATTATCCT
>Ga0172368_10000712_pt1 | contig 47210 bp, 50 predicted proteins | sample Lak11m_FD_114540 | JGI IMG/M metagenome (GOLD analysis project Ga0172368, IMG submission 114540) | Freshwater microbial communities from Kabuno Bay, South-Kivu, Congo - kab_022012_11m | ecosystem: Environmental > Aquatic > Freshwater > Lake | place: Democratic Republic of the Congo: South-Kivu... | reverse complement strand
TCTGCTTGGCTCACAGATCGAGACGATGAGCGAACCAGAGTTGGCCGAAGCCGCCAGCCTGACTAATATTTTTGCCAAGCTGGCTCCTGCCCAAAAAGAACAAATCATCCATGCCTTGCAGAGCAAGGAACATGTGGTCGCGTTCATGGGCGACGGTATCAACGACGCACCCGCACTCAAAGCCACGGATGTGGGCATTTCCGTGGACAGCGCAGTGGACATCGCCAAAGAGTCATCCGACATTATTCTGTTGGAAAATAGTCTGCTAGTTTTGGAGCAAGGTGTGATGGAAGGCCGCCGCGTGTTTGGCAACATCATCAAGTACATCAAGATGGCGGCCAGTTCCAACTTTGGCAACATGTTCAGCGTGGTGGGAGCCAGCGCCTTCCTGCCATTTCTGCCGATGCTCCCGATCCAGGTGCTGACCAATAACCTGCTCTACGATTTCTCGCAGACCACCATCCCCACCGACCAAGTGGACGCCGATTGGTTGACGCAGCCTCGCAAATGGACCATCGGAGAGATACAGCGCTTCATCATCTTCATCGGGCCGATCAGCTCGATCTTCGACTATGCCACTTTCTTTGTCATGATCTATGTGTTCAATGCCTGGAATAATCCCGCGCTATTTCATACAGGTTGGTTTGTGGAATCGCTCTTCACGCAGACGTTGATCATCCACGTCATCCGCACCAACAAGATTCCCTTCATCCAGAGCCGCGCCAGTTGGCCGCTGATATTCACCTCGATCATCATCGTGGCGGTCGGCGCGTGGCTGACAGTTTCTCCGCTGGCAACCACGCTCGGATTTGTGGCCCTGCCTCCGCTCTACTGGTTGATCCTGGCAGGACTGCTGGTCTGCTACGTGTTGCTGACACAAGTAGTGAAGGTCTGGTTCTATCGCAAGTTCGGAGAATGAGGAGATAGAAAGATTGGATGAATGTAATCTACAAAGACTGACACATTTAATTGACACATCTAAGTAAACCCTTTACACTTTCCTCCCCGATGGGGAGTAGCCGCCCGGCCTTGCCGGGATGAACAGTCGACATACCGGACTTTGTCCCGGCTGTTCAAAGTGCTTTCTTGCGCGAGACCATCATGCTTATTTGGCATGGTGGTTTTTTTATCTCATAGGAGATGTTATGGGATTACTCACAATCACATTGATTTCCATTGGCCTCGCAATGGACGCTTTGGCGGTCTCGTTGGGAATCGGCACAGCCGGGCAAATCGCAGACTTGCGTGGCAAAATCCGCCTAGCGGCCCACTTCGGCATTTTTCAGTCCGTAATGACAACATCGGGCTGGCTGGCGGGCGAGACAATCGTTCAATACGTCGAAGCGTTTGATCACTGGATTGCTTTTGCCTTGCTCGGTTATGTAGGCATCAACCTTATCCGAGCTGGGTTGGATAAAGATGGGAAAGCCTTCGAACAAGACCCCTCAATCGGACGAACTTTAGTTGTTCTTTCATTTGCGACTAGTATTGATGCTTTTGCAGTTGGCTTGAGCATCGCGGTTCTCAATGTTCCGGTGTTGCTTTCTGTCATTGTGATTGGCGTCGTTACGTTAATCTTATCCGCGATAGGCTTGTTCGCAGGAATCCGCCTTGGCGAAACCTTTGGCAAGCGAATGGAAATTCTTGGCGGCCTGATTCTTATTGGTATTGGGATAAGGGTCGTCCTCACTCACATTTTTTCGTAGAATGGCGGATGAATGTAATCCAAGGATATATCATTTTTGAAAATTGCATCGGCGATGTAATCATAAGCGAACACAATATTTTGTTGCGGCAAGGCTGGTAATCACTGTTTATGGGGATACTGTCCCAAGAATATATGACAATTCCGCCCCCCTTAAAGCAGGGAGCGGAATTGTCCTTTTGAGTATGGATAGACTTCAACACTATTCCCGGCGTTCAAAATCTCGTCTTTTTTGGCGGCGCTTAGAAAGTTTATTTAGTTGTTGAAATTGGTGCAGGCGCAGTAGTCTGCTTTCGAGCCAACATCAAGATGGGAATCCCCGTTATATATAGTAGATAGCCCAGCACCGATGTCAGTGATGGATTTCCGTTGTAGCCTACCAGAGCCTTGAGCACCAAACCGATTTCGCTGCTATCACTTAAAATCGGATTTAAGTTCCACACATGTTCGATTACCACGGGGATGGTACCAGCCTCATTAAATTCATGGATACCAAGCCCAACCATCCCAGCAGCAAAAATGATGAGCAAAGTGTTCGTTGCACTAAAAAAACCTCTCAAGCTGAGTTTTCTTGTAGAAGTAAATAACACCCAGCCCAATACTGTTGCAGTTGTCAAGCCGAGCAATGCCCCTATCAGAGTCTGGGCCGGGTTAGATGCCAATCTCGTTGCCAATAGGAACAGCGCAAGTTCGATACCTTCACGAAGTACCGCCAATAGTGCCAGAGCGAACAATGCTTTCTGTCCTTTGCTCACCGCGGCTAGGTTGATTTGAGCCTCAATCTCATTTTTTATATTGCCGCCGTGTTCTTTCATCCAGAAAATCATCCAGGTTAGCACGCCTGCTGCCAGTAACATGGCGACGCCTTCAAAAACCTGCTCACCCTTGCCCTCAAATTCCATTCCAAATAGGTTTAGCGCGACGGCTGTCACACCACTTAACATGACTGCCACGCCCACTCCTTGCCACACCGTTGTATTTAGATCGGTGCGTTTCAACTTGACTAGCACCCCAAGCACGATTCCGATAATGAGAGCGGCTTCCAGCCCCTCCCGCAGTGATAGAAGAAAACTTGCGAACATTTGTCGGCCTCCTGATAAGGTTAGGTAATAGGGTGTTCTTTCATCTCCGGCTTTGCTTTGATTCCTTGACAATAACAAACCAGATGATAGAATGAACAAAGCATGTAGCAATTACAAAAATTAGTATATGCTAAATTACTTAATTAGTACAGTATATCAAAAAGCATAAAATATAGGTGATTTATGTCACATACGCCGTTATCTTTGACTCAAATCCGCCCCACCTACACAGTAGAAAACTACCTGATGACCATGCAGGTCATGGAACGGGATTATGGTGAGATTGTCGCTGCCCGTTTAGCGGAGATGCTAAATGTTGCTCCAGCGACAGTTGCCATGACACTCAAGAGAATGGAACGCGATAATTGGATTACTGGGACAGGGCGGAAAGCAGTTCACCTCACTGAAACTGGACGCGCTGCAGCCCATTCTGTTATCCGTCGTCATATGCTAACCGAGTGGTTGCTTGTGAGTGTGTTAAAAGTGCCGCTTTCGGAGACCCACAACGAAGCGCATAGCATTGAACACGCTATCTCCTCGCAATTGGAAGATCGTATGCGCGAAATTCTCGGAAACCCAAAAGTTTGCCCACATGGAAATCCATTTCCCGGCTGTGAGCAAGCAACCAGTCAATGGGTCCCGTTGACAGATTTGCCAGTCGGAGCGGCGGTTACTGTCCGGCGCATTCATGAATTTGCTGAAGACAATTTTGAATTATTGGACTTTCTGGTCGGAAGTGGGGTTGTGCCAGGTGCGCCGATTATGATCATAGATGTCTTGCCCTTCAACCAAACTTTGACTATTAAAGTGGCCAATAAACCTATTACACTCGGCTTTCCATCTGCACGTTTTATCTTTGTCGAAAAAGCTACATAATCTTGGCTGTTCAAGATGCCTAGGCTTTTTACAAAGATGCATTTAGAAAGCAGGGACTCACTGAGAATAAAACCATGTCAATAACGACCAGCAATGCCTTGACTCTGGCCTTTGATGGCTACAAAAGTGGAAAAGCCATCTGGATTGCCGGTGTGGTTGGGGTCTCGCTTTCAAACCATAGAATGGCGTATAAAGCCCAATCCGGTGCGAAAGTCAGGAACTTGTTGGGGGTGTTCGGTGGGGTAGGATGGGTATGAATGCTTCCCCCGCTATCGCGAGACGCCAAGGTGTTACAGGAAAACCACCAGATTGTTTTCTGTGCTTACTCACCAACAATCTGGACTCTCACTATTCTCTCTCGCGCGCGAACTTGATCGAAATCGGCAAAATAAATACGCCCAAATTCTCCAAGCACCATCGCGCCATCAATAATCGGGATGGACTGTGAGCGTCCCATCAGAACCGATCTAAGATGCGCGTCCGTATTCAACGACCATGAAGGGAGCTCGTCCCTCCCGGCCGCCGCTTCGATATGTTTCGGACCGGGATGAAGGTACTGGCCTTCGGTTTGGCAAGTGGGAATCACGCGCTCAAGCACGTTCACCAAATCCTGCATCAGCAATTCGGTTCCCCAATAGTTGACATCGTCGGATGCTTCCTGGATCAAAACGCTGCATGTGGTATGCTGGGAAAATACAAGCAGGATTCCGTTTTTTATATTCGATTTTTTCAAGGCCGCCTCCACTTCCGCAGTCACGTCATGGAAAGTTGGCCTTCTATCCGATTTGATTTTGAAAGACTCGTGATAGACTGACATCGATTGCCTCCGGGCTTAATGTGTTTTATCCCATGCTTCGCGCGCCGACCTGATCATTTCTTCGAGCATCGCAAAAGGATCCTTCGCCTTAATAATTCCGCTGGTGGAACCGGCACCTTGAGCGCCCGCCGCCACAACATCATAAACATCCCGGCCGCAACTGATCCCCGCCCCGTGAAGCATGCGTATTTCCGGGTTGATATTCCAAACGGCGCGGTTAATCTCTTCGATGACGCGTTGATCGTCCATACCGCGCTTGCCAACCCCGATCAGCTGCGGGGATTCGGCGATAATGATATTCGGCTGCATCTTCGCAATGACAACGGCGTCTTCAAGATTATCCGCGCACACCATCGTTGCGAGTCCCACTCCGTCGGCGCGTTTCATGGTTCGCTGTAACTCGTCCATTGTTAATCGCTTCTCGATGTGATTGAGCAGAACTCCCGCGGCTCCCGCCGCCTTCACCGCTTCGGGAAGCACCGATCCAATGCCCCTGCCGATTTCAAGTGAATCCATGTGCTGCGCGAAAACCAAGACTCGTTCCATTTCACGCGCCAGCAGCGGAATGTCAACGTATTGAGGCGTAAAAATAATTTGAACATCGTACTTCTTGCTCATGGCATCCGCATGCCTTGCAAGAGCGAGCGCATCTCTGCCGTATAAATAAGCTTTGGGGCCTATTTCAAAGAATGGAGGGACAATCTTAAGTCCCCTGTACATAGTGGAGTTCTCCTTTATCAGCGCAAACATAAATCACTGAGACAAAAAACCGCCGGCCGCCTTCCCAATTGCGAACGGCTGGACACGACGAATCATTTTGCTGGAAAAAGCAGGCCGTTTTTCTACACCAACAGAACCTGCACACCCAACTCGCGGATGGATTGAATAATATCCGGCGGCGCATTTGTATCGGTAATCAATATGTGGATCGAATTCACCGCCCTGATGGGAACAAAACCGGCTCGACCGATCTTGCTGCTGTCCGTCACTAGAATAACCTGACCAGAATGTTCAACCATCTTTCGATCCACTTCCGCCATCAGAATATTGGCGGTGGTCGCGCCGCTTCCAAGTGTTACTCCATCCGCGCCGAGGAAGACTTTATCGGCCGTCAATTCCTGTAGTTGCGCCAGCGTTTGCGGCCCGACCGTCGCCTGGTAATCCGGGAGATAAAGCCCGCCGAGGATGGTTAGATTCGGCGACGGCCAGGTCAGCACTTCCTGAGCGATGGGCTGGGAATTGGTCACCAGCGTGATCATGTTGCTATTTCGCAGGGCTGATGGGACATGCCGAACGACTTGCAAAGTGGTGGTGCCTGAATCCAGAAGGATGATGTCCTTGGGTCTGATCAGCTCAGCCGCCACCTTGCCAATCCGCTCTTTGGCTTTGACGTGCAGTTCTTTCTTTTCGGCGAAAGAATCCGTGCGCGAACTTCCTGGAATTGGAATGGCGCCGCCATGGACGCGCTTCAAACGACCGCCTTGTTCCAACAACGTCAAATCGCGGCGGATGGAGGTTTCAGTTATTTCGAACTGACTCACCAGATCCGCAACAAGGACCTTGCCGTTCTCCAATACCATTTGTGCGATCAGCGATCTTCGTTCAGCAGCGCTTAGATCTCCCATGGCATCATCTCCACCAACCGAATTTTTTAATTTCTGTCCATTTTACACGACATGATGAGCGCCTTGCGGGTTATTTTCAATCTGACGCGGAGAAAAGAGTTTAGATCTCGACAACATCCAGTCCCTGCATCTGAGCATATATCTTGATCTGGCTCAACAAATGTCCATAGGCAAGCGCCATATGATGCGGCGAACCGGCTTTGCACCATGCATCACACCATTCGCGGATGGGAAGACCCTTGGGCTTGAACAGCATTTGGGGCGCGGCGACAGGACGTGGTTTAATCGCAATCGATTCACCTTCGGCAATATTGAGCCGCCACCGCCCACCCACGTTGACGAGAGCAATGTTGGTAACCGGCCCCGGAGCGTACGCGTATTCAAAACCGGCGCCGAATCCGTTTACGCCCCGATAATAGATGCTGTGCTTGACGGCAACGTCCGAAGGTTTCGCGGCCATTGCGGGGTTGCCATGTCCATCGTGCGATAAGATCATCGCATCCCGCTTAAAATCTATGACGTAGTTCTCGAGGAAAGTAGCCTGACCGGCGAGTTCCTGAAGGATGAGCATCGCAGCTACAGTGGTGACATCCGCTTCGGTCGAGCAGGGAAAGCCGATCTCGCATAGACGACCGGTTCCGTATGACGGAATAATCCCAACGCGCGGGTCGGTCAACCAGACTTGATCGAACGAGGCCATTGCATCAAATTTGCCATCACGAGTAACCTTTTCCAGCGCCAGGGCGAGCCGGCATGAACGCTCGAATAGTCCTGCATCCATATCGACCTTATAGCGGCCGTTCTCCTTCTTGACCAGCGCCTTGACCTCGGCATCGGAGAGTTCGCCCATCGCGACCGAGACCTTCTCCGGCTCCACGGGCCAACAGATCGGCCCGACAAATTGCCGGAGGCTGAGTTGATCGATCATCAGGTCGGTCATGCCTTCGAAGGCGTGACCCAGGATGGCAATGCGCGCGGTCTTCAAGCGACGCATGACGCCGGCCGCAGCGATGTATTCTGCCAGTTTCTTGTGACCCGCTGGATCATCCATCATCGAGGTGACCATCCAGAACGGCCGACCCATGCGGAGCAGACCGGAGGTCATTTCGGGCACGCCCGCCATACCGGAGTTTAGCATGATCAGATCAAAATCGGCGTTCTCCGGCAGAAATTCGATTCCCTGCGTATTCCACACTAAAACCGGCGCGGTGGTATTCAGGAAACAGCGCGCAGGCACTACGCCTTTTGTGTAAGCCACTTCCACGGCGACGATCAAATCCACGCCCGCGGCGTTGAACATCTGCGCGGCGGCTTCCGCCTGATGCTCCTCTTCGACAAGCGGCGGACACACTGTCTCGGCATATTTACCGATGATGCCGCCGATCTTATCCGCCACTTTCTGGGCCATCGGGCGGACGTGCGCGGTCTTGTTGTAATCGTCTTCGAGCAAAGCCATCACGAGAACTCCGACTTTGGGCTTGATTGTCATTTCAACCTGCCTTTCAAAAATTAGGATATGGGGATATCAACACATTTATATCTTTTTGGAATAGCTGTGCTTAAAGTAATCAAAGAGTCGCTGATCCAATTCGCAATATGACCGATACGATTCGGAATAAACTTTTGCATCTTCGTTTGGTTGGATCTTTTCCTTCACCACGACCATTGAATTACAGCCTTCTTCGATGGATGAAAAGGCACCGCTCGCGACTCCGGCCAGAATTGCATCGCCCAACAAGGCTGTTTCTTCATTGACCAGAGTCACAACCGGACGATTGCACACATTGGCCTTGATCTGATTCCATAAAATGCTGCGCGCGCCGCCGCCGGTGGAACGGATTTCGTGGATGGCAATTCCCGTGCGTTCGATGGAATCAAGATTGCGGCGCAAAAGAAATGCGACTCCTTCCAGCAATGCACGCACAAAATGTCCGCGCGTGTGGCTCAGCGTGAAACCGGTAAAGGAACCGCGCGCCATCGGATTCGGTTCGGGGCTGAACGCTCCCATCAAATGCGGCAGCATGATCAGCCCATCGGAACCGGCGGGCACTGATTCAGCCAATTGCGTCAAGCGGTCATAAGCATCCACATGATCTTCCTCAGCCTTCTTGATTTCATCTTGAAAGAAAGTGTCGCGGAACCATTTGAATGCCATACCCGCCGTCGGGCCAACCGGAACAAAGAGATAATGTCTCGGCACGCTATGATAATAAACAGGTACGGTTTCGGACTCGTCAATCATCGGGTCAGCGATTGTAGCTTGAATTGCCAACGCCGCGCCCGTTGATTCGGATATTGTTCCGGGTTTGAAATTTCCAGCACCGATGGCACCAACAGCTTGATCCATGCCACCGGTGACGACGCCAGTCTTGATGGTCAGCCCCAATAGCGACGCGGCTTCCTGTGAAACGGTGCCCACCATTGTTCCCGGTTGAACGATCTCGGGCAGTTGATCCGTCCGAATCCCGATCGTATCCTGAACGTCCTTCCACCAGCAATTATTGATCAAGTCATAATTTAAAGTGGTGCAGGATATCGAGCCGTCAGTGACAACCCTGCCAGTCAAACGATAGATCAGAAAATCTTGAACCAAAACGAATTTGGCGGCGCGGGCAAAGACTTCGGGTTCGTTTTTGCGGATCCATAAGATTTTGCACGCCGACCAGGTCGGAACGATCTCCGGGATGCCGGTGCTAGAATAGGCGGCTTTTCCAAACCGCTCTGCCAGGAAGACGGCTTGCTCCGAGGCGCGGTTATCAAGCCAGACCAGCGCGGGATAAATGACCTTCCCCTGCGAGTCAAGCGTGATAGTCGTTTCGCCTTGACTGGAAACTGCCAGCGCTTTTACATCTATGGATTTCACGCCGGATTTTTCAAGTGCTTCACGGACTGTCTTAACGCAAGCCCGCCAATATACTTCGGGATCAAGCTGCACACGATCGGCAGCGGGAGTTTCAAGCTGATATTCCTCGCGTCCCAAACCGAGACAGCGGCCATCAGGAGCGAACAGCCCGGCTTTGACCGAAGTTGTTCCGGCGTCTATCGTAAGCAAATATTGCATTTCAATCCAGTTTGTATTTAGCGGCAGTCTTATCGGGTGCCTGGAAATCCTTGACGACTTCCTTCAACGCATCCAGCAGGCGGCTGGGTTCCTTCGACTGGATCACATTCCGTCCAAAGACAATCCCACGCGCTCCGGCTTCGACCGAATCGGCGGCGAGTCTCAGAGCATCGCTTTCCCTGGGAAGTTTCTTCGCTCCCAATGCCAGCACAGGGACCGGCGTTGCGGCAGTGATCTCCTTGAAACGCTTGCCGGTATAGAAGGTTTTGACCAGGTCCGCGCCCAACTCGGCGATGATGCGGCAGCCGATGAAAATTTCATCCTGAAGATCCTCAGGCTGGTGATCGTCACCGCCGGTGGGATAGACTTCCCCAATGAGCGGAATGCCAAGTGCGCGCTTCTGCGTTACAGAGGATGAAAACACTTCGACATTGTGAGCGTCTTCGGCTTCATCGGGATTCTTCAAACTCAGGCTGCCGATCACAAGGTCGGCGCCCTGCCCCACAGCATCTGCCACGGAAATCATTGGCACACTGTGTGAGTGTTTGTATTTCCACATGGCCGCATAGTTGGAGCCCCAATTGAGGCGGACGATGCAAGCTGGCGCGCCGCGTTTCGAAAAGACAGACTGGCAATGGGAGGGCATCCCCGGCGCCATCAAGACCGCGTCCGCGCCGCAGACCTTATCTATCACCGAGGGCAAATTGATCATTCCGGCTAACGGACCAAAATAGAGACCATGATCCACCGCCACAATGACTGCATTCTTGCCTTCCGAGAATAACCTTGACAAACGTATTGATTCACCTGTTACAGACATGGTTTACTCCTCTACATGAATTGACGAAAATTCAACAAAACAATTCCAGACAACAATTGCAAGCGAACGATTTTTCAGGATGGAGCGGGAAATCCCGCTCCATCCTGCGAACAACTTTCTGTGCGTTTACTTGGCGATCAAAGCCCAGCCGTCTGCAATGGCGGTCCCGGCTTTATCAAGCGCTACGAAGTCCTTGGGGAAATGAACGGACTTGTAGGCATCTGTGGGCGGGAATTTTGCCAACAAATCCGCCGGCAACTGCACACTGGTGCGGATCGGGTGCACGAAGCCCTGGGCATACGCCAACTGACCTGCATCCGAATATTCGTATTCCATCAGGAGTTTCGCGGCATTGGCGTGCGGCGCACCGGCGGTTACGAATTGAATATACATCCCGGCCACTGTGCCATCCGTGGGAAGAACCACTTGCAGGTTCATATTCGGATTTTGATCCTTGTTGCTCAGAGCATCAAAGTCCCACTGAATCGTGATCGGGCATTCGCCCTTCTGGATATTCGCGGCAGAGGGTGAAACGCCGTTGAGGACACCGCCGTCAATCATCTTCTTGAAGAAATCCAGACCGGGTTGAACATTGGTCTCGCTGCCCCCATGAGCGTATGCGGAGGCCAGAACAATCATCTGCGCAGTCGCAGACGAGCGCGGATCCTTCATGCAGACCGTGTTCTTATATTCGGGCTTCAGCAGGTCTTCCCAGGTTTGGGGAACACTCTTCACTTTGTCGGCATTGACGAGGAATGCCATAGCCCCCCAGTAGGCGGCAGACCAACGACCCTGTGGATCCTTGGCATAATCCGGGATCTCGGCCCAGTTAGCGTTCTTGTACGGTTGTGATAAGCCGTTATCTTCCACCAGCTTTGCGAAGGCAAGTCCCAGGTCCGTGGTGTCTGCCACAGGGGATGATTTCTCGGCTTCCAGCGTGGAGATGATCGTGCCGCTGTCCATGTCCGTATCCTGATGAGTGATGTTGTATTTGGCAGTAAATCCTTTGAACAGTCCACCGTAGTTGACCCAATCATCTGGCAGACCGTAGGAAACAATCGTGCCTTCCTTTTGGGCCGCAGTTACCAGCTGAGCCATGGCATCGACAGTTGGAGCAGGCGCCACAGTGGCAGGTGCAACTGTTTGAGCAGGCGCTTCAGTGGCCGGTGCAGGAGTGGCAGCAGGAGCGCAGGCTGAAAGTGCTAGAACTAACACCGTGATTAATCCCACGAACAAAGTGATTCTCTTAGACATCTTGACTCTCCTTTTGTTTGAATTATGGGTCAGCCGCTGAGCGGCTGACCTCACCAACGAAGCTTGCGAAACGATGATGCACTTACGTGATGGCTGCCTCCTTTCCTAAATTTCAAATCCAAGAAACTGATGAATCGACCGTGACCATAAGGGCCTTGAGGAATGCCGTTCGGATCGAATTCAACGACCTGCAATGACCACTTCCCGGGAGCCCGGTTTGATAGTCAAAACATTCAAAGTGGAATCGAAATTCCATCCGGGTTGATCGCTTACGGTTTTTTGCCCAGCGAGCGGTTTCCCATTCGCGAGGACCTGGCAAGGCTGGAACGTCAAACGCAGTTTTTGCGCGCCGTTCGCGTCAAACGTCCGGTAAGAGACTTGATACGATTTGTAAACAATCTCCTGCACCGTCGAAGTTGACCGCAACATGTGATCTGTATCTGCCGGAGCAAGTTCGGGCATCGCCGCCATGCCATCTACAAAATGCGGGACGTAATCAAAGTATCCATCGGTGAACCAACATTGGTTATAGTAATCCGGTCGATCCACACCAACAGTTACCACGCCATCCTCATTCGCCATATAACTGGCCCAATTAAAGGAGCGAAGCGCCTGCTCTTTGAATGTCAAGTCACCGGTTTGCTCCGCGTAAAGAGCCGAAAGATTTGCGAAACGCGCCGTGTGACTGCCCATCGGGAAATAACAGAATTTCTGCTCGTGAATCGGGATCGCTGTAAAGAAAGAATGCCCACCCAGCGTATCTTTCACCCAATCAATCAGGCCCTTAACGGTTTCTTTCCATTTGGGGAATTGATCCTTGTTCTGAAGGATATAGCGCGCCGTTTCCAACGGCGATAGCTGGTCGCGGTTTTCGTTACCGGGATCGAGCCGGATGTCTTCGAAGTGCCCTTTCCAAATGTTGTTTTGAAGCGGATATTTCTCGATCCAATCCCAGACTCTATTCCGCACGGCTCTATAGTTGCCCTCGTTTAGTCGGATCAACTCATCGAACAGTTTGACCGCGGGAATCCAATGCGCCGTGTATTCTTCAACGACATTCCCATCACGCACGTCAACTCGAAACGGCCACGGTGAATGAGTCTCATCGCCGGGACGGATTTTCTGAGCCAACACCTGCGCGCAGCGCGAACCGATTTCCAGATATTTCTTCTCGCCGCTCAATTCATAAAAATCTATGTAGGCTCTGCCCGCCTGCGCGATCTTATCCGGTTCGGTGGCATAGACACCATCCGCGCGTGCGCCGAAGTACACTCCCGTTCCGGGGTAAGCCGAAGCATAGGGAACATCCGGCCAATCATAGTGACTAGGCGTGCGATATTCCCAAAGACGGTCGAGCATCGTTCGCACAATTTGTATATGACTGGCATCGCCCGAATACGCATAATACTTGAGCAGTGTGGTCACGGCCCACGCAAATTTCCCGGCGGGATTATCCGGCCAGATAGTTGGGCGAAGCGGATTGGTCCAGAAGCAGGAGTACTGCAAATACCACGGCAACCCATTTCCCCGATCAATCGGACAATTCTTGACGAAGTCCATCGCTAAACGGACAACGCGATCATAAGAGGTCCAGGCTTCCAGCCTCTCCTGCTTATCAAGAACCAGTTCATGTGCATTGATGAAAATCATTCTTCTGCAGCCATCACCTGACAGGCGCTCGGCGGGAACAACAACCAGATCTTCTGATTCAAAGAAACCGGTTTGGTGTTTGCTACGGTGACATCCGCTACAACCCGCTGGCCGCTGGCGTTAACTGCCAACCGTGTGACTGCACCATGGAAAGTGATCGTCTCAACTATGCCGGAAATTACATTCCAATCGCTGCGCTGAGGCTGCTCGGCCTGGACCTGAATATTCTCCGGTCGAACCAGCGCGACCACTTCCTGCCCGTCGGTGAAGCTCTTAACGCCGTCTGCAAACAATTTGATATTCTTGCAAACAACCGTGTCTCTGCCGGAAGCGATTCCCATGAATTGATTGGCAGTGCCGATGAACGTGGCAACAAAGCGCGTTTGAGGAGCGCGGTAGATTTCTTCCGGCGTGCCGACCTGTTCGATGATGCCCTTATTCATCACCACGACTTTATCCGAAATGGATAATGCCTCTTCCTGATCGTGCGTTACATAAACAGTGGTGATCGCCAGTTCGGATTGGATGCGGCGAATTTCCCCGCGCAACACAACGCGCACTTCGGCATCCAAAGCGGATAACGGCTCATCCAAAAGCAGGACGCGGGGCTGCACAGCGAGCGCGCGCGCCAACGCGATGCGTTGCTGCTGTCCGCCCGAAAGCTGGTGGGGATAGCGGTTGGCGGTTTCCTGCAAGCGCACCATTTCAAGAACGGTATCAACCTTTCTTCCGATCTCATTCTTCGGAGTCTTCTTCATCCGGAGACCAAAAGAAATATTCTCACGAACGGTCTTATTTGGGAACAGCGCATAAGCCTGAAAGACCATGCCGATGTCACGCCGGTTGGGCGCGACGCCGGTGATATCACTACCATCAAGCTGGATCGAACCGTCGTCCAGTTGCTCAAAGCCGGCGATCATCCGCAGCGTGGTCGTCTTACCGCAGCCGGAAGGTCCTAAGAAGGAAACGAGGGTTCCCTTTTCTATGTCCAGACTGAAATCATGCACAACGTCAATGCCGGAATATGATTTAGTTACGCTTTTTAATTCCAGATATGCCATAGGTTTATCCTAGTTTAGTGAGCTCGCCTCAGGCGAGGCGGCCTTGCCCTTCGTCCCCACCCACAGGATCATCATCGAAACCAGCCAGGCGATGGTAAAGGAAATCACCGAGAAGGCTGCCGCGACATTTCCGTTGATACGCGTGTATTCGACAAGAAGCAGCGGAAAGGTCTTGAATTTCGCACCCACGATCAAGGATGTCAATGTGAATTCTGCAAAGACCGTCGCAAAAACGAGCAAACTTCCACTCAAAATTCCAGGCAGGATATTGGGGATGACGACCTCTGCCAGGATCTGCAGAACGTTCGCGCCGAGACTTTGACCTGCTTCTGTTAAAGTGTGTGAATCAATTGCCTGTAACGCGTTGGACACCGGCCGGTACATGAACGGCATGGAATACACGACCACGGCACCGATCAACAACAATGGCGAACGCGCCAACGGGGCGAAGTTATAAACCTGGACGAGGGCCAGCGCGAGCACCACTGTTGGAATTCCAAAAGGCAGGATCATCAATATGTCAAGCAAGGGCCTGGCACGGGTCAAACGCGTGTGAACCCAGTACACCGTTGGGACGATAATGACAAGACTGACGAGAACCGTTGCAAGTGAGAGGATCAATGAATTTCGCAGTGTGATATTGAAGTAGGAAGATTGAGCGGCTTTTTCGTAGAATTGAAGCGTATATCCTTCGGGCAGGATCGTGCGGTCCCAGCGCGTCGCAACCGAAAAAACATAGGTCGAGATGATAGGAACGAGCATATAAAATAGAAACAACGCGATCAAAGCCATTTGCCAACCGGGGGCACGACGCTTCTTGCGGGATTCCCGTTCGACCTTTTGAGAGTTTTTCATCATTTCCAGGTTGCAGCTTCCGGCGCGTCAGGATTTCGACCAGCGACGAGCGCGAGCCGTAGCGATCTGATACACGACAATGCTCAAACCCATGATAATCAGGGACAAGACCGCCATAGCCATGCCGACTCCTGGGTCCTGCCGAACTTCGCCAGCGATCATATAGCCGATTTGCAATGTCACCAGCGACATCTTCGATTGAACGAGCGTGTAGGCTGTGGCGTACGCGCCAAATGCGTTGGCAAAAAGCAGCGTAAACCCGGCAATAAGGGATGGCATTAAAACAGGGATGCCGATATCCCACCAAAATCGGAAGGCGCTTGCAGACAGGCTTTGAGCCGATTCCTGCCATTCCTTTTTGATCCCGGCAAAGGCAGGCAGAATAAGCAAAACCATCAAGGGCAATTGAAAATAGACGTAGGCCAAAACCAACCCTGAGAAGGAGTAGATGCTAAATGTAGGGTAAAGATCAATGTAAAAATACTGTATCAGGAATTGTGTGATGACCCCATTCAAGCCTAAGATCACCACAAAAGCGAATGCAAGCGGAGCCCCGGCAAAATTAGTGGTTACATCCGAAAGGGTGATTAGAGCATCGCGAACACGCTCCGAAGGCCAGCGGTAAATTGCATAGCCGATCAAAGCGCCCAGAACCACGCCAATCACAGCCGTTATTGCCGATAATTCAATACTGTTCACGAAGGAATTTATATATAAAGGGCGCTGCAGTTCAAAGTAATGGGAGAGCGTGAGTTCCCCAGTGGTTTTTTCAAAAAAGCTTCCCCGGATCAAAAAAAGGATTGGCACAATCTCAAACGCCAAACAGAAAATCAAAAACGGGGCAAAACCCGCCCAATTGGAATAGCTATTGTTTTTTCTTTTTGGTGCCATGAGGTTAGATCCTGCTTTCGCTATTATACTCGGCACGTTATGTTTGTCAATAGTATTTGTTTTGTTTTAATTTGTTTGACGATTTGTTTTACTGATGTTAGAATGATAATTGTTATGTTTCAAATGTCATAATGCACGTTTTAAGTAGGCTTACCCTGAAAACAGGAGATACAAACATGGCAGAAACGCTTAGGGAATTGGCCATCCGATACCCAGACATCGGGAGATTCGAAAAGAAAATCGGCGAGTTGGTTGCGGAGGATTTTTTCAAGAAGGGAATTAGCATCTTTGTCAATCGAACACCAGGACGTCTTGACCTGATGGGTGGAAATGACGATTACACCGGCGGCCTTGTTTTTGAAACCACTATTCGCGAAGCTACACGGGTAGCCATCCAGCCACGTACAGATCAGATGGTCATTTTCTATAACCCGGCGGTAAAGTCGTTAGGTTGGATAGATAGGATCGACTTCGCGCTTGCCGACCTGGCCGAAAACGGTCATGTAAAATCCATGGAAGAAGTACGCGACTGGATCAACGCAGATCCGCAACGTGCATGGTGCGCCTATATTCTCGGCGATCTATATTTCCTCATCAAGGAATTTCCCGGGAAAGTAAAAAACGGCTTCTCGCTATACCTGGAGTCGGATGTGCCGCTGGGCAAGGGTGTCAGCTCTTCCGCCGCGTTGGAGGTCGCTCCGATGAAAGCCATGGCAAGAATGTATGGCGTGGATGTGGAAGGCGTTCAACTGGCCTCCTGGACTCAGTGGGTTGAAATCGCCCTCACACAGTCAGCCTGCGGGATCATGGACCAGCTTGCTGTCGTGATAGGAGACGAAGGGTTCTTTGTCCCCATGCTTTGCCAACCCTGCCAGCCCAGTCCGCTGGTCAAATTGCCCGAAAACCTGCGGATCTGGGGGATCGACTCCGGCGTACGCCACTCCGTGGCAGGAATTGAATACGAATCCGCTCGCGCGGCGACTTTTATCGGCTACCGTTACCTGTGCGACTGGGAACACTTGGAGCCGGCTCTCGACGAAAGCGGCGCCCTTCCCCGCTGGGTGGAGCCCAAATGGAATGGTTATCTGGCGAACCTTTCCCCCTCCGAGTTTCGCCAGCGCTATGAAAACCGTCTACCGGAAACGCTTGCCGGCGCGGACTTCAACAAGACGCACCCCGTGCATCTCGACCCGTTTACATCCGTGCGGCCAGAAGTAAATTACCCGGTGCGCGGCGCAACACGCTATGCAGTTGAAGAAAACTGGCGCGTCCATGGCTTTTTCAGCTTGATATCGAAGCCCATGGCTACGATGGATGAAATTACCCCGCACCTTCTGGGTGAATTGATGTACCAATCACACGTGGGTTACAGTCAATGCGGCCTCGGCTCCGAAGCCACGGATAAGATCGTTGAGCTCGTGAGATCCGAAAAAAAACACGGGTTAGTTGGCGCAAAGATCACTGGCGGAGGCGCGGGCGGAACCGTAGCTGTCCTCGGGATGAACGCCAAGGCGTCGGAATGCGCGTTCCAACGTGTCGTGGATAAATATCACGAATGGAGCGGGATGGAACCATTTTTGTTTGAAGGCTCATCTGCCGGCTGTGACAAATTTGGAGTTCAACGAGTCTCCTATTGAGGCCCAGCACAAAGTGAGAGGGATTCGAAGAAACAAGCATAATACTGTTATATTCTGTTGCGTTTATTATATCTATTTATTTGTGTTTGAATTTCGATGCGCGGTGCATTATTGACTTTAATATTTCTTTTAGTTATAATTAATTCGATTTACCTAACTTATTGCTAAATTACCACAATCTAAATCCCTTGAACAGCCTAACGCACTCTGTGTGTCCGCGTCGCCCTCGTTCTGGTTGCCTTCGTGTCCGCCACGCCCATGGAAATCATTCTTCTCGGAACTGGCACAGCCATTCCAATCCAGAAACATTCCCCGTCCGGCTTGATCGTCAAGGCCGGTGGGGAGGAATGTTTGCTTTTTGATATCGGCCCGGGGACATTGAGCAGACTCCACCTTGCCGGGGTTGAATACGATCAAATCGACCATCTCCTCATCAGCCATCTTCACCCGGATCATACATTAGACCTGGCAACACTGCTCCTCGTCTTCAATTATGCACCCAACGCAGAACGAACATCGCCCTTCCCCGTCACCGGCTGCCGCGGCCTTGAAGGTTTTTACAAACGCATGGTCAATCTCTACCCGGAGATCGCTCCGTTGTCTTATGAACTGCAACTCCATCAGGTCTATCAAGATGAATTTTCGATTGGAAAGCTAAAAGTCAAATGTGCACCGACGGGGCACACACCAGAAAGCGTAGCCTACCGATTGGAGGATGGAAATCGCTCAATGGTCTACTCGGGGGATGCAGCGCCACGAGGAGAACTTGCTCGATTGGCTGAAGGCGCAGATATATTGATAAGCGAGTGTTCATTTCCATCAGGCTGGGAAACAGAAGATCACCTGAACGCTGACACTTTAGGGGAAATCGCGCAACAGGCCGGAGTCAAGTCATTGGTTGTTGTCCATTCTTATCCGCCTGCGCTAACGGTTGATTTGATCGGGCAAATTCGCAAATATTATCATGGAGAGGTGCAGTTAGCTGTCGACGGCCTGCACCTTTCCTTGTAGCAAAAGAAATGACTGTCTCAACTTCATCCCTTCGGCCAGCAAAGAAATCCTCTGTTCCCTGGACCGCGTGGCTGGGCCTGGTGCCTTTTTTCATCTTTGGCCTAGCTTTTGAAATCCTGCCTTTACTGACCGTCATCCAATCCAGCCTGACAAGCAAAGGAATACTTACTTTCGAGTTCTATCGCCAAGCGATGGATCTACTCTTCCTCAGATCTTTCGGAAACAGCATCAAGCTTTCGGCGACCACCGCTATTTTTGGGGTGATCTTCGGTACACTGGTGGCTTATGCCATTATCACGACCAAGAATAAATTCGTTCAAAATGCTCTGACTGCCCTCTCAGATGTGACCACAAACTTTGGCGGCGCTCCACTTGCCTTTGCATTTATCGTGATACTGGGATCGACCGGGGTGATTACTCTGCTTCTAAAACAAATCGGTATCAACCTTTATCCAAACTTTCGCATTTATTCAATTTCCGGCCTGACCATTGCTTACCTATATTTTCAGCTTCCTCTGATGATTCTTCTGATTATCCCTTCGCTCTACGGCTTGAAGCGCGAGTGGCACGAGGCCGCATTGAATCTCGGTGCATCCACGTTTCGATATTGGCTTGAGATTGCTTTGCCAATCCTCTTCCCGGCGTTGATGAGCGGATTCCTGCTGCTCTTCGCCAATTCGTTCGGAGCCTATGCCACCGCCTGGACCCTGACAGGTTCTGACGTCGATCTGATCACCATTCGTATTGCTGCACTGATTCGCGGCGAGGTGCAGCTTGCGCCCGAGCTTGCCGATGCTTTGTCAATGATGTCGCTCCTCATCATGACCACATGCGTAATTGGTTACCTGTGGCTTTCGAACCTCTCGCGGAAAGTACAACAATGAAAAGATCAAACGACTTGTGGCGTTCCGTGATTCTAGGGCTGTTCTTGATCTTCATGATCGTGCCGGTTATCGCGACACTTATTTTTTCTGTATCCACGCGCTGGGATCGCAGCATTTGGCCTGAGGGTTACACTCTGCAATGGTGGATAGAAGTAACTTCCCGTGCGGCCTTCATGATGACGTTAAAGAATTCTTTCATCGCTTCGTTTGCGACTATGTTCTGCCTGTTGGTGTTAGTCACGCCCACCGCTTATTGGATGAAATTGAAAGTACCGCAGGGAAAGCCGATTGTTGAGCTCATTACCAGCTTCTCCTTTGGTGTCCCCGGAGTCGTATTGGCCCTGGCCCTGATCCGTTTTTATTCGAAGGTGCCGCTGCCGATTGTGAATCATCCAACCATTCTGGTCGCGGCTTGCATGGTGCTCTCTCTGCCTTTCATGTACCGCCCTGTCTTGAATGCTCTGGAGGCGATTGATTTCCGCGTCCTAACGGAAGCAGCCCAAAGTCTGGGGGCGAACGGGTGGGTGATTCTCAGCGAGGTCATCGTCCCGAATATTATGTCCGGGATCATCAGTGGATGCCTGCTGGTATTCTCCACAGTTTTTGCCGAATATACATTGACCAATCTTCTTGTCGGCACACGTTTCAAAACATTCCCCATTTATCTGGTTGAGTTCACGCGTCAGGATGGACGCCAGGCCAGCGCGCTGGCCGTTGTCAGTTTTGTCGTGGCCTGGGTTACCTCCCTTCTGATCATTTGGGTCACCAGTAAAAGCGGACGCGAGACGACTCACATCGTCGGACGATAGAAAAGTTCGCCCAATCCAACTTTGTGGAAGACCACCCCATTCGGGTGGAAAATATAAAAAGGAGAATGATATGAAAAAGCTTTGCATGTTCTTAGCCACGGTCGCTCTTCTTGCGACTTCGCTGGCAGGTTGCGCGCCTGCGCCGACCGCGACCCCGGTCGCGCCCGCCCCGGTAACGATAGCTGCACCCGTTGCAATTGCGGCCCCGACCGAGGATCCGCAAGCCGCCAAGATTGCCGGAGCCAAGGCCGAAGGCCAAATCGTCAGCTACGGCATGACAGACGATTGGGTTAACCTGGGCACGATTTGGAAAACCATTGAGAAGAACTACAGTGTCGTCCATACGGACACGGATATGACCAGCGCCGAACAAATCACGCGCCTGCTGGCCGAGAAAAACGCTCCCGTGATGGATGTGGCGGATATCGGTTTCGACTTTGTCGGAAAGTTGATCGAGAATAATCTTGCCATGTCCTACAAAAACACCTCGTGGGACAAGGTCGACGCGAACTTCAAGGATGCCGATGGCCGATGGGTTGTGGCTTATTGGGGAGCGATCAGTTTCCTCGTTAATACCGATCTGGTCAAGAACCCGCCCCAAACCTGGGATGATCTGCTGAAGCCTGAATACAAGGATATGGTTTGCAGCCGCGATCCGAGCAAATCGAGCTATGCAACTGGTTCCGTGCTTGCAGCTGCCTACGCTCATGGTGGCGGTGAGTCCAACGTGCAGCCGGGTCTGGACTTCTTCAAGAAACTGAAGGATAACGGCAACTGGCGCCAAGGCGTGGTATTGAACGTCGCCGCGGTTCAAAAAGGCGAATGCCCAATCTCCATCGTTTATGATTTCGATGGTTTCGCCAAGCGCGACGCGACAAAACTACCGTTGCAGGTTATCATCCCAAAAGATGCCACGGTCGGCATGCTCTTCGCCGAATATATCAGCGCAGTGGCACCGCACCCGAACGCTGCCAAGCTCGAACAGGATTTCCTGCTTTCGGATGAGGGTCAGGTCCTGCTAGCGACCGGTTATGCACATCCCGCTCGCAAGGATGTGAAGCTGCCCGCCGATGTCGCGGCCAAACTGCTACCTGAGAGCGCGTACGGCAACCTGCACTTCCCCACCGGCTTTGATTCCTTCACCAAAGCCATGAATGCGATTGTGACTGGCTGGACCACGATCTCAGCACAGTAAAATTGTCGGATCCTTAAACAAATAGACCGGGACGGGTTTTTCCTCCCAGTCTATTTGTTTAAACGGTCACCCGCGACTTTAGCAACCTAAACTTGAGAAACAGGAAATAGTTTTTCATCACATCATTAACTTTGGCCTATATCACAACGCCTCCGCCAAATGTATGGATTGGATATTTTCGCTTCCCGCTAAATCTGCAATCGTACGCGCCAGCTTGCCTGCGCCAGTGCCGCAGGCAAAGGTGAGCACGCGATGATACCAGCGCGCAGACAAATTCATCTGTCCCATCACGGCGCGGATCAGACTCTGACGCTTCGACACGGCTCAGCGCGACGCCTTCATCCTGCAACCTGCAATACTGCCGTATCTCCCCGACGCGCATATCGGCGTTGCAGAAGATGACGGGAATAACTTTGTAATTTACGGAAACCGAGCAGGGAATGTCAAAAAGCCGCTCAGATTGCAACTGAATCCAGTCTGCCTGCCGGCGAATCAATTTGTCTCTCGATATCGTAGGCAAACCCGGCAAACATCGTAAGCAGGAGAGTACCAAAAGCGAAGAACAAAATCGCCACAATAAGGCCCGGGTTGTTTACACCAAAGAAGTACCCGAGGAGACTTGGACCGAGTAGCGCGGATGGCCAGGCGATAATACAGGCGGTATAAGAATAAGGCCATAGCTTTCCAAGGAAATGCCTGAACTCGACAGAAAGATGTGCACGCCACCAAGTTAACGGAGCATCAATCTTAGTGCCAATGGCACCAACAATGATTCCAAGGAGAGGAGGAAAGATCCCACCACCCACCAGGAGCATAACGATGGACAATAGAATCATGATCAAGCCGCCATTTTTTCGCTGAACGAAAAATGTCGCCCATACAAGCAAGATCAGAGAAGAGAGGATGGCAAGGATTCCGGTGATCAGCAGATTGGGAACGATTGTCATCGCCGGCTCTCCCCAGCCAGGCTGCGAAAGAATTCCGATGTAGGCCAGGATATGATCATAATTCCAGCCGGAGCTACGCTACCCTGTAACACTTCACCGATCCCATGTTCGAGTCCCGCCAGCGCCATAATGACGCCAACTGTTGAAACAAATATTTTCGTCGCGTTTCTCATTTCTACAACTCCTTATTGCGGCAACGCCACCTGAAATTTTGTAACCAAGCTGTTTGCCCAGGCGTGGATGGCTGTCCAATCGCGTACATCACTCTGGGGCATTCCATGAAGAGGGCTGGCAGGTAATCCGGCGACCAAGCTTTCGGGAAAGTGCAGCTTGGCAGGGTATTTACCGCAGAACATTTCAATTGCGAACGGCGAAAGCCTTGGAAACCTGGCCATAACCTTATCAAGCTGTGCACGCGCACTCTGCATCTCTTGCTCGTCCCTGCTGGTCGGGCCAAGGGCGAAAATTGCCAAAGGTCGTCTTGTGAGAGCATCCTCGTTCCGTATAAGGAAATTGAGTGCATCCTTATGCCAAAGACCGAAATAGAAAGCGGCTCCCAGCACGACCGCGCCATTTCCTTCGAGTGTGCGCACTTTTGATATAGGCTGAAGATCCACAGTCAATTCTTTTTCGCGCAGTACTCCAGCGATTGCCTCAGCCACTTCTTGCGTCGAACCATACTTAGAAGCATAAGCTACCAGAATTTTTTGTTCCATCTGAACCGTCCTTCCTTTGTTTTTTTCTGCCTGTATCATAGCGATAACCCATCCTCCGCGTCATCTATCAAAGGTTAGATCCCAGGTTATATTCAGAAAATCACCGTAGTCAGGTCGGAGTACAATACGTATGAACTTTCATGAAAGAATTCGATTCGTCCATACGATCGGCGCTCAACTTTTCGTAATCTACTCTGGGAACTTCGATGTGAATATCAATGCAATCAAACAGTAGACCCGAGACTCGCTTTTGATATTTGGTAACGACAGCAGGAGCACACGTACAGGCTTTTTGTGGGTCAGAAAACCAGCTGCATGGACAGGAATGAACACCATCGGACATATTTTTTGGTTGCAGTAAGCCATCAGAAGCTGCTTTTGAGAGTTTGTCTCGGATCCAAAAATTGGAACACGCTCATAGGAGATCAGACGCCAGGCAATAAAAGGGCTGGGACTCCGTTCGCGCGGCCAATCCAGAAAACCCAATTCCTAGCTCTGATTGAACGGTCTCCCCTTTGCCAAGGCAGCTCGTAATTCCGGCTCCAGCTCTAGATAGACCGCGTCCGGTTCGGCGCCGAGCGAATCGAGCACTTTAGTATAGAACGCCCGCGCCGAAGCGGCCAAAACGATATCGAGAATCTCTTCGTCTGAAAAACCGTGACTGCGTAATTCGTCAACATCTTGCTGAGCAATGCTATGTTGGTCGAGGACGACTTTCTCGGCAAAAGACATCATTGCTACTTCGGCAGGATCAAGGCCAGCGTTATGATAGTCAGTGGCGATTGCGATGAGCTGTTCTGCATTGAAGAAGTTCTTGCGGAGCACCGCTCCGTGAGCGAACAGTCAGTAGGTACATTTCAAAGCAAGCGCGGCTGCAAACGTCACCATTTCGAAGCGGCGTAAGCGCATCTTTGATCGGATCGTGCTTTGCAGATTGCGCCAAGCCAGGCTTGCTTCAGGCCGAAGGCTGAATGTCTTATGGTAGTTCGGAATATAACCGAGTTTCTTAATTTGCTCGTCGTAGATTTCTTTGAGAGTGCCTGTGGCATCTTCCGGCGGAACAGTGTGGATGAAGGGCATGGATTGTTCTCCTTGAATGTGAGCAATTTGGGGAAGTGCAATTGAGATTATACCCAAGAGCTGAATGTGGCAGAACTTCGGATAAGTTATTTGACTAGCAGGTGGATGGCGCAAGTAGCCAGCCTAAGTATCATCCCCTCCGGCTCCTCGCTCGCCTCTTATGACGAAGTTTTTCTAATCTTCTACTCTAAATTCTATTGTACAATCCCGACCCTTGTTGTACGAATAAACCCATAAGGACACGCTTGATGGAATCTACAAAAAAAACCTTGTGCCATCACGGCCCGCCTACACAACAGGCCCGGCATTTGTGACGGTAGGCTTTGAAAATGGATAGCAATCTCGGTATGTCTACGAACCTTTTCCTCTTGGCATTTGCGTTCATCATCCCGGCACTGTTTATTATAGCCAGCAATCAGAACTGGTCACTCATTCCGCCGCCCAAAGAACGCAATTTTGGCTCGGCATTGGCTGACTGGGCACGCCGGAGGGGATTGCACTATACCCCTCAGCAGGTGCACGTCATCAGCGGCGTTTACAACGACCGCTGGTTTGCAATCGGTACGGCGAACGAAGAAAACGCGCTTCGGATTCGCATGAGCGTGAAGAACTCGCGGCGAGATAGCCTGCAAATCTTTGGGGACTGGTTAGAAGAGAGCGATGTAATCGCCTTCGTCAATCGCTTCCGCATCTACAGCAGCCCTTCCGGGTTAAGCGAAACACTCTTCGATAGAGGCACCAAGCTACGGGATGCCTTATTGCGCTTCCCCGGACTGCGTGCCCGTCTTGAGTTGTTTTCAGATCCTAAGGATTCCAACCACCTGCATTATTCCCTTCTTGCCGATTTATCGGAGGCCGATACGCTCGAAACGATCATGGCTTCCATGCATCAGTTTTGCGATGCCTTCGAACAGGAAATTGGGCAAACAAGCTGGCTACGTAAATGATGGCCTTCGTTGACCTGAATACTGACCTGATTTGATCGGCACGCATAAGGATGCACCATCATATATTCAAGCGGTTGCCCTTTGGCAGCGCGATTCAGACCGCATCTAGAGCGCCTGGGCTAGTTCCTCAATTCCGGCGAACACCCAGGTTGGTTGGATCGGGCTGGAGGCTAGTTCGGCCGGGGTGGAAACGCCGCTGAGAACCAAAATCGTTTTTAGTCCCAAGCGCTGCCCGCCGGCAATATCGGTCGCAAGTCGATCCCCCAGTAAGCCTGTCTCCTCCGGCCCAAGCTGCATACGTTCCATCGAGATTCTAAAGATCCAGCTCTCTGGCTTGCCCATGATCAAGGGCTGACGATCTGAACCAACGGCGATCGCCGCCAGAACAGCGCCACCTCCCGGGACGATCCCCTCTTGCGTGGGATAGGCAGCATCGGGATTCGGGCCGATAAAGTCTGCACCCGCTCGAATGAGCAGGGTGGCTCGCTTGAGCATGTCATAAGTGAGCTGGCGATCCATCGTTGCAACAACGGCAACAACGCTCGTGTCGGCCAGGGTAAATCCTGCTTCAGAAATCAAGCCCTTGAGGGCCGCCTCCCCCACAACATAGATCCGGCTTCCGGGAGGATAGGTCAAACGCAGATAATGAACTGTCGCGATCGCCGCCGTAACAACCTGCTCGGGCACGACTTCAACACCAAGTTTCCTAGCTTTCTGTACAAAACCTTCCGGTGTTTGAGTATTGTTATTCGTTGCCAGCACAAACTTGATCTGGCGACGTTTGAGGACATCGAAGAACTCGTGCAGACCGGGCATGGGAGTATCCCCCTGCCAAAGCACACCATCCATGTCGATGGCCAGCCCTCTCAATTTATGGAGCCCTGCAAGATCGTTAGATTGGATAGATTTCATATTGATTTGGCTTTTTTTGTAAGGGCGTTCTCATTAGTGGCAACAATCTGAACGATCCATTGGGACCAGTCTCAATCGGGGCATTGGATCCATGGGTAATCGCATCCCCGCAGCTTCAGGCTGGCCACAAAGCCCCTGTCGCCGCGAGATGAGGAAGGTGAGTCCCCACCATCTGACTTCAAAGGTCATATCAGGTAGGAAGCGGCCTTTGTCTACCTGACAAGCTTACTGAGGTATGCATCCACCTCGTAATAGGTCGGCAGGTCAAGGACATCTTTTGCGATCTGCTTGCATTGAGCAGCATCGCTACTGCGAATCACAGCTTTGGCATGCGGGACAAGTGTGGGTGCCATACTAAATTCATCTAGGCCCAATCCAAGCAGGACTGGAATGGCCTTGGGTTCTCCGGCCAGTTCACCGCACATACCCACCCACACGCCGCTCTTATGTCCTTCTTCAATCACTCTCGCAATCAAGCGCAACACCGCTGGATCCAATGCATTGGAAAGGTGAGCTACTTTCTTGTTAGTGCGCTCCACAGCCAGGGTGTACTGTGTCAGGTCATTGGTGCCGATGCTGAAGAAATCCACCACCTTGACAAACTTGTCAGCCATCACAGCCGCGGCAGGGATCTCAACCATAATGCCCACTTGGATCTTCTCTCCAAAGGGCTGACCGGCGGCTCGCAGTTCCGCGCGTGCTTCATCGAGGAGTTCGCGGGCGCGGGTGACTTCAGTTACCGCCGCAATCATGGGAAACATGATGCGGATGTCGTGTCCGGTCGCGGCACGGAGGATGGCACGCAACTGAGTCTTGAAAAAATCCGGGTTATCGAGGCACATCCGGATCGCGCGCCAACCCAGGAACGGATTGTCTTCATGTCCAAGATCAATATAGGGCAATTCCTTATCCCCGCCCACATCAATGGTCCGGATGACCACCGGCCGTGAGCCTTGAATATCAAAGATCTTCTTGTAAACAGTGTACTGCTCTTCTTCGGTCGGAGCCGTTTGCCGATCCAAGTAGAGAAACTCGGTGCGTAGCAGCCCTATCCCCTCCGCCCCGAAACTAACGGCCTTTTCCGCGTCAGCCACGCTGCCGACGTTGGCCACCACCTCGGCCCGGCTCCCGTCTTTGGTGATGGCAGGCTTGCCTGCGGCCGAAAGCTCCGCAGCGGCCCTCTCTTTTTCCGCCTTTTGAGTCTGCACAAAAGCTGCGAGGGTAGTTTCGTCTGGACCGATCGTGACTTCCCCTGTGTGACCATTGATGATCAACGCGCTGCCCTCAATAACGCTTAACAGCTCGTCTCCTACACCCACAACTGCAGGGACGCCAAGTGCCTTGGCGAGGATGGCGGTGTGGGATGTGGCGCCGCCCTCGGCCGTGCAAAATCCCAATACCATGGTCTTTTTCATGCGCACGGTATCGGAGGGACTAAGATCGCGTGCTACCATGATCGATGGCTTGTTCAGAACAACATCCACTTGCGGCTTGCCAAGGAGGACGCGTAGACAGCGGCGCGCCACATCGCGTACATCGGCGGCACGGGCGCGGAAGTATTCGTCCGTCAACTCCTCCAACGTTCGGGCGTAATACTCGGCGGCATCCATCAGCGCCTTTTCGGCGTTCTCGTGTTCATCCAGAATGGACTTGCGAACAGAATCGATCAGCTCAGGATCTTGAAGCATCTGCTCGTGAGCTTCAAAGATCGCCGCCTGAGATTCACCTGCTTCGGCCAGGGCTTTATCATAAATTGGCTTAAGTTGATCAGATGCCGTTTGAAACGCCTGCTCCATGCGTTTCCATTCCACCTGCGGCACCGATACTCGGGCTGCCTTGTAGCTCAGGTCTTCCTGCTGGAAAAGGAACATGGGACCCGCAGCCAATCCAGGCGAAGCCCCAATACCATGCAAAGTCTTCATAAGAAATTGGCGGCCCCTGCTGCCGTGCAATCGAAGCAGGCACTTTGGGGCAAAGCCGCAGCCTTCTCTTGAACTGACAAGTACCAGCCCGTGCCCCGCGCGCCGGGCACCTCAATGGATCATCCACCCACTACCTATCCGCTGGCGAAGGGATCACAATTGCAGCCGGACAGTACCAACCTCTGGGGAACGAACCCGTTTGCGAACTCTGTCCTTTAGAAGCAGAACATGGAGCAGAGCCGATCCTGCGCGGCACCGTGGCGCCTTGGCCTATTCCGCCTCCTCATAATTTGAATCATTTAAGGCCTTGAGTGCCTGCAAGGCGGCTTCTGCATCCTCTCCCTCCGCGCGGATGCTGATGGCCGCACCTTGGCTAGCTCCCAATATCAACACATTGAGAATGCTCTTGGCATTGGCCTGAGTATCGCCGTAAATAACGGTGATCGCGGACTTGAACTTGCTCGCCTCGCGCACGAAAACACTGGCTGGACGGGCGTGTAAACCCACTTTGTTCTTGATGACAAATGATATTTCGGCCATGAATAAATCCTTGAAGGAAGGCTTAGAAGTTCAGGGCTTCATTAAGAGTTCTGCCAGTTTTTCCAGCGGCAGAAGCTTCTGAAGTGTTGCAAGGTTTTTTGGATAAATCCAAATGCTGCCGGGGGGCGTCATGAAAGGAAATGAACTGTGTCCGAGCGCCTTTTCCCATGGAATGCCGATTTTCTTCAACTTCTTCAGGATGGATCCCGGTCTCTTCTGTTCAAATTGCTGGCCACACTGGCTTTGAAGAGAGGCGATCAATGATTGGCGGCCCAGGTCAAAAGTGCGCCGCGCCAGCACCACCACGAACGCATACAGGAAAATGAGTCCGTTGATCCACATGCTGTTGGCAATATAGAAATCCAATACTGCAGTCCCGGAGGTGCCAAGCGTAGCGCGAATAAATGCATAAATCATAGTGGTTTGGGGTTGACCAGGGTGGTCAGAACGACCACCCTGGTCGTTCACAAGGAGAGGGCGGTATTACGGCGCGGCGACAGCTACTTCTTGGCTGGCGGCTCCTTTTGGGGTGGCACCGGCTTCAACATCGAAGGATTGGCGGCCACTACTTCAAGGGTGCCGCCCTCGAGTACAGGGGCTCCGGCAGCTACTTCCCAGGCTTGTTGATTCTTAATATAGAAGAACCAGACCAGGCCCAGCAAAACCAAGATGATCAATAGCCCGAAAACTCCCAGGTATTGAGACATGCGTGTGAAGAACCACTGTGTCCATAGGAATCCATCGCCGATGCTGGTAATCTTTACAGCATTGGCAGGCATCTTGAAGCCAGAGGCCTGTGCAGCGGAAGTGAAGATGTCGGCCATGCTAGTGGCAATATAGAAACCCACGCCCAACTCAAGGATGCCAGCAATGATCATGCGGATAATGTTGCCTTTCATGAGTGGAGCAAACAAGGCTACCACAAATGGGATGATAGCCAGATCGGCAAACAGGATAACATGGTTGCCAGGCAGGATGATGGAGAGCAGGATCGCAATCGGAACAAGCACCAAAGACGCGGAAATCACCGCCGGGCTACCAATCAGGATCGCCGAATCCAGACCAATGTAGATTTCACGTCCACCGGCGCGCTTCTGCATGAAATCGCGGGCAGCTTCGGAAATCGGGATTAGGCCTTCCATTAGGATCTGGACCATGCGGGGCAACAGGAGCATAACCGCGGCCAAGTTCATGGCGGTGCCAAGCACCTTGGTAAGCACGGTGGTAAGATCGCCTGCATTGTAGAAGGCGATGATGCCCAAAATGAGCCCAATGACCAACCCGAGGATGACGGGCTCACCCCAAACACCAAAGCGCTTGCGGATGGTCTCGGGGTCTGCTTCCATCTTGTTCAAGCCGGGAATGCGCTCCACAATCCAGTTAGTGACGATCGCGAACGGGACACCTGGGGCGGTGGTGAGGTGCGGAATCGAAATGCCCGGAGTGCCGTAGTAGGACTGCACAGCTTTGGCAGTCCAATCTGCCAAGAAGAGGGCCAGCGCTGCAGCGATCGCAGCGGCGAACATTCCCATGAGCAGGTTGCCGGTGACAACCACGACCATGGAACCGATGAAGGCAAAGTGCCAGTAGTTCCAAAGGTCGATGTTGAGGGTCTTGGTCAGGCGGACCGCCAGGAGTACAACATTAACCAAAAGGGCAATTGGTATAACCCACAGCCCAACTGAGCTACCGAAAGCGATCGATGCAGCTGAAGGCCAGCCAACATCCATCGTATCGAGTTTCAGGCCGGTGTTGGTTACCATGGCCTGACCCACATTAGACAGATTGGTCCACATGAGGCCGATGACCAGGTTAATGCCGATGAAGGCGATGCCGATCGTTACAGCCGCTCGGAAAGCGCGACCAGGCTTTGCGCCCAGGATCAAGGCGAACACGAAGATGATAATGGGCAGGAGTACCGTTGAGCCTAAAGCATCAATGACGGCTTTGAGGCCAGCTAGAAATGCGTCCATATGAATTTACACTCCTTTCCTTCGAAGAGGATTGTTCAGAATAGGTATCAACGAAACTGTTGTTACTGACCAAGTGCTTTGATAATCTGTTCGATAACAGCCTCCCTTCCTATACCTGTTAGGAATGCCAAGGTTTGGATGACCGGGACACCCAGATTTCCCGGCACCGGGGTGGTTGTAACAACCAGATCCATCCCTTGTACTAAACTGGGAACTTCCGTCGCCTTGCACTGGCGAGTAATTACTTGAATATGGCGTTCGCCCAGTGCCTCTTCAATCGCTCGTGCAACGACTGTCGAGGTGGCGATGGCTGTACCACAGGCCACAAGTATTCTCTTAGGTTGTCCCATTGTTGCATCTCCTGTTTCGATATGGTTGGTCGGCAGAACTCGTTTCAGCTTTTTTCTGCCACATTATTTTTTAAAGCTTCACGCACTTGATAAAGGTTCTTGGCTTCCATCAATGCATTGACCACGCCCGGTCTCTGCAATACTTGCGCCACTTCTTGCAGCATTTCAATCTGGGATTTGGGTTGATCAAGCGCCAAAACAAAAACCAGCCGGACTTCAACCGCCTCCTCTGGAGAGACCATGTTCTTGAAGACAACTGGTCTGACTAACGTTGCCAGGCCGATTCCAGGTTTAATGACGTGGTGCACATCCGTATGCGGTATGGCAGCGTTGTGTTTTCCACTCAATGGGAGGCCCGTGGGGATTGTCTTCTCCCGCGCCAGGACCGCATCTGTGAACGTTTCACGAACGTAGCCGGCATATAACAACTTTCCCCCAATATTACGGATGACTTCACCGGCATTTTCAGCATCCATCCCCAAATTCACCGCTTCAGGTACGAGACAATCGGTTAAGGTTAACGTCACAGCAGCATCTCCTCCGGATTTTCAAGAACTGCACGCAGGTCTGATAGGAACCGGGCAGCCTCTGCTCCATCAACGACCCGATGGTCGGTGGAGAGACGCATGTTCATCATATTGTGCAACACAGGTTCGCCCAATTCATTGCCTACGAATCTTTTCTTTACCGCGCTTACTGCTAATATCCCCACTTGTGGAGGGTTGATGATCGCAGTGAACCGGTCAATTCCAAACATGCCCAAGTTTGAAATGGTAAAAGTCGCACCTTCCAGATCACTGCCGCGTAATTTGCTCTGGCGTGCACGTTGGGTTACATCGTTGATACCTTCAGCCAATTCCAGAATACCTTTGCGGTCAGTCTGGCGGATCACTGGCACAATCAGTCCACTCTCTATTGCTACTGCCAGACCAATGTTCACCTCAGGCAGCAACATAATCTCATTTTGACCGAGCTGGCTGTTCAAAATCGGATGCCGGGTCAGTGCCCAGGCTGCGGTTTTCACAATTAAAGCGGTCAGCGACACCTTCTTATCAGCCGCGTGAGATTTTGCTTGCTCCCATAAGGCCAGGGTTTTTTCCATATCGATATCAATTTCAAGTTGAATCGCTGGAATCGTCTGTGCTGAAAAAGCCATATTCATTGCAATGGCTTTTCGCATGCCTGTGAACGGTATCGTGCGCATTCCTCTGTTTTGAACCAACGTACCCGTTTCAGGAGTGGTTAGTATCTTGGGAATCTTGGATTCAGAAAATGCGCGCACGTCCGCCGCTTGGATGCGGCCATTCGGTCCCAGGCCTTTGACCAGCCCCAGCGCGATTCCGGTTTCGCGAGCCAGGCGTTTCGCTGCAGGTGTAGCGGGTAATTTGCCATTGCCGGATGTCTGTGCACTGAATTGTTCCACATCCATGCGAGTCACCCGTCCGCCTGGCCCGCTGCCAACAATGTTCAACGCATCCAACCCTCGGTCGGCAGCCACGCGCGCCGCGAGCGGAGTTAGCTTGCCGGGCATCACCATACCCTTGGAATCTGCAAGAGGCGCTTCCGCTACCACGGCATCCCGGATGTTGTCACGCGAATTCGAGGAACTAGCTTCCCTGTCTGCCGGTAACGATTCGCCTGGCCTCAGAATATAAGCAATGATTTCTGTCACTGGAACAATTTCGCCCGCCTTGTATCGAATTCCAGATACTATGCCTCCTTCTGGAGCCTCCACTTCCATACTGATTTTGTCGGTAGTGACCTCTGCTAGAATGTCGCCGGCCTCCACTTGATCGCCCTCTTTAACCCTCCACTCTACAATTTCAGAAACCTCCTGGGTAAACCCGAACTTGGGCATGATGACTTCTTTCACAGCCAACTCCTAGTAGACGCCCTTAACCAGTTTGCGAGCTTCTTCAACAATATTCTCAATCTGCGGTACGGCATGGGATTCCAAGATGCGGTTGTACGGGATCGGCATATCCAACCCGGCTAGACGGCGAATAGGCGCATCCAGATAATCGAAGGCTTTGCTCTCAGCAATTTGTGCTGCAATCTCACCGCCAAAGCCTCCCATCTTGACCGCCTCGTGCACGATCAATACTTTTCCGGTCTTGATCACGGAGCGAACAATGGGATCCAAATCCAATGGGCGCAGCGTACGCGGATCAATGATTTCAATTTCGATTCCTTCTTTCGCAAGGATATCAGCAGCTTGCTGTGCACGTATAACTTCCACCGAGGTGGCCACCACAGTCAGATGCTTGCCCTCACGAACGACCATGGATTGGCTCAACGGGGTAGTGTACCATTCTTCGGGGACGGGGCCTTTCATCTTGTAGAGCAGTTTATGCTCGATAAAGATTACGGGATTATTGTCATAGATTGATGCAAGCAACAGGCCTTTCGCATCTTGTGGTGTGGAGGGCATGACAACCTTCAGACCTGGAACATTCACAAACCATGCTTCAAGGCTCGCAGAATGTTGTGCGGCTGCACCTGTACCGGATCCACTGGCAAGGCGCATGACCATCGGAACAGTGGCTTTACCACCGAACATGAAGCGCATTTTAGCAGCTTGGAGCGTTAATTGCTCCATGGCCAGCACCACAAAATCACTGAACTGCATCTCGCCGATCGGGCGCATCCCGGTTACCGCGGCTCCAACACAGGCCCCAGCGATGCCAGCTTCTGAAATGGGCGTATCGATAACACGTTCAGGACCGAATTGATCGATCAAACCGGCAGTCACACCAAATGCGCCGCCATACACACCGATATCTTCACCGATCACAAAAACGGATGAGTCTTTTTCCATGGCCATCCGCATGCCCTCTCGCAGGGCTTCCGCGTAGGACAACTCACGCATAGACGCCCTCCAGAATATCTTTCACATCTGGTTCAGGGCTGGATTCGGCAAATTCAACAGCTTTCTTGATCTTTTCACGCGAGAGCGATCTGCGCTGCTCCAAATCTTCGTTGCTTAATCCTGCCAGCTTTGCAAAACGGAGGATAGGGTCTCTTGCCATCCACTCTTTGACTTCGTCGCGCGTACGGTATGCCTGTTTATCCGATTTGGAGTGACCCTTCCAACGGTACGTTTCAACCTCCACTAAATATGGCCCCTTACCACTGCGCGTATATTCAGCGGCAGATTTAATGGTTTCATAGACTTGGACGACATCGTTGCCATCGATTGTCACGCCAGGCATGCCATAGGCAGCAGCCCTTTGACTGATATGTTCTATATTGATCGCCTTTTTAATAGGCATTGACATTGCATAAACGTTATTCTCACATAGATAGATCACCGGTAATTTCCAGATGGACGCCATGTTCAGCGATTCATGAAATGCCCCTTCATTTGAAGCGCCATCGCCGAAAATGCATAACGCGATCTGGTCAGTGTGACGGGCCTTGATGCTCAAACCTACGCCAATTGAAATAGGCATATTTCCAGCAACGATGCCTTGAGCACCAAGATTATTGGCCTCTACATCGGCGATATGCATCGAGCCACCGCGGCCACGGCAGTAACCCGTTTCACGGCCCATAAATTCGGCCATCATACGGTTCAAATCACCGCCCCATGCAAGGAAATGCCCATGTCCGCGATGCACATTAAGCAAATAATCATGCTTGGGACAAAGTGCGCTGGCTGTTCCAACAGCCACGCCCTCCTGGCCGATCGATAAGTGCATTGTCCCATGAACCTTGCCACGCGCATACATTTCTTCGGCGTTCTCTTCGAAGGAGCGGATGAGCAACATGGCATCAATTAATTCCAATGCCTTTTCGTTCGTAAAAACCCCACTTCTTGATTTCTCCGTCTTTGTCTGCCTCAAAGCATCCTCCATGATAATTTGTGTTGAATCGTGAAAAGGATATAAGAATATTCTACACAAAAAAAGGAGGGTTGCATAGCATTTGTGAATAATGTTCACAAATGTGAAAAAAGCAGATAGTTTTCGTCTAATTTTTAAGATCCTCCCGGAACGCCTCCAGCACAGAAAGCCCGGCTACTTCGTCCGTCACCAGGCAATTGACCAAGTTAGCACGGCATGCTCCCAGAATGGGTTGAATCTTCATTTCCCCTGCTGAAATCCCCAACTTGAGGGGTATCTTCGTTAGATCATCGGCGCTAATTCCGACGATCCTGTTTCGGATTGGAATATCGTTCAAAATAATCCCAGTTCGGTCAAATATGTTGCCGCAAACATCCCCCACTGCTCCTTGGTTAGCCAAAGATACCAATTGTTCGCTATTTAAGTAGCCGGAACGTACCCAAGTGGAGGAATCAGGAGCCATTGAGCCTATGCCCACCAAGGCCAGATCGAGACTTATACTCTCTTGCATGACACGAGCGACAATAGGATCGTGCAATAGAGCATCCCGCGTCACTTGGCTTTCAACGATCAAAGGTGCAGGGATAGTAAAATATTGTCCGCCCAACGCCTCCGCGAGAGCACGCGCCAGATTGGGGCCATCGATTTCCGGATCAAGGGAGCCGGACGCGCCAATAATTTGATAAATGCGGCTGTCGGCGTAATTGGATTTTCGCAAGGCAGAAGTCGTCTCCCAAAGTGCAGTCCCCCAAGCTATCCCTATCTTTCTCGCTCCGGCGCCCACCAACTCTTCAATAAGTCGGGCTGCCATGCTACCCAGCTTGCGCAGCATCTGATCATAGCCAAGTGCACCACGGGAGAGCACTCGCACTATACGTAAGTTAAGGGCCTGCTGAAGAGCTTCCTCAATATCTAAGCATCGCTTGAGTGGGTAATTTATGCTCACCTCCACAACGCCTTTTTCGCGGGCTTCTGCCAGCAAACGTGAAACCATTGAACGCGAATAACCTGTGCGTTCAGCGATTTCTTTCTGCTTCAAATTATGCTCATAGTAATATCCGGCAATCTGTGCAAGTAGCTCAAAATGTTGTTCATCCATCAACTTTTCCTCCAGCATGACACAACTTCAGATAATAGAATTATACAGATATTTTGTGAATTTGATTCACTTATTCTCGCCAAGATTTATCTCATATTAGAATACGCTGCAGGCACAAATTTGTAACCTTGGAATCCGTTTTATTAATAAAGAAGGAAGAAATCTGTGGCGTTATTTCTCGATTAGCAAATCCGACGATATGCAACAGGCGGCAAAACTCGGTTTTGTGACGGGAGTTACCATAAATCCCAGCCTTATGGCAAAAACCGGTTAGCCTGATATTGGAGTCATCCATGATATTCTGAATATGATAACTGGCCCTGTTTTCTACCAGGCAACAGCAGATGGAATCGCAGCGCGCGTCTGGGTCGGCGCGCGCGATCTCACGTCTCGCATCTGAGCAAGTGTTGATCAAGATCACAGCAACTACGGAGAACCTCTTACTTGCCGAACATCTCAAGAGTGAAGGCATTTCCTGCGCCATTACAGCGTTGACAAGCCCTTCCCAAATATATCTGGCTACCCTGGTCAAGGCGGCCTATGCTGCGATCCACGTCAGCCGTTTAACGAAGCAACTGGGTGATGGAATCGCGATCCTGCGAGATTGTGTGGCGGTTGCCCGAAAAAGTCCTAGCCGTGTTTTGGCCGCAAGCCGAAAGTCAGTAGATCAGGTCCTTGCAACTATCATGACCGAGGCGTCTGACATCACTCTTCCTTTAGAACTCATCTTCAAGCTTGGTGAATACGATCTATCGCTCAAAGCGATAGAAGAGTTTGCAAATCAGCGGATTACAAGATACGCCTCGCCTTATCACATTGGCTTGATGTGAATTGAACTGATCGAAGCGAAGGAAGGCGACTCAATCTATGCAGACTTTATCAATGAACATGGATATGGCGTCCATCATTTAGGCATCTTTGTAGAAGACATGAATAACGTGCTGGCACAGGCCACTCCGCTGGATTCAACATGACTCAAGATGGTTCTGGTTTTGGCCTCGATGGTGATGGGCATGATGCTTATCTTGAGACAAAGAAGTGTCTTAGTGTAACGTTGGAGCTAATACAACGGCCGAAGGCTAGAGTAATCACCGAAAAAAATATACCCTCCAACAGTTGGAGGGGTTGCATTCAAAATAACGATCCATCACAATAGTTGATTTACCCCACCATCAACTTCGAACGATACCGAAGCGCCTCCGCCAAATGCGCAGCTTGAATTTGATCGCTCCCCGCCGAATCCGCAATCGTACGCGCCAGTTTGAGCACGCGATGATACCCACGCGCCGACAGGTTCATCTGCCCCATCGCGGCGCGGATCAGGCTTTCGCCTGCCTCATCTAGCTTGCAGAATTGACGTACCGCCTCCCACCTGCCTATCTACGTTACAAATGATATCCGTTGAATGGGTATTGGTATTTAGGAAGCGCTTCCTTTGAATGTCTCGTGCGGCTTGCACGCGTGCACGGATCGACTGGCTGGACTCACTCATTCGGTCTCCACTCAGTTTTTCATGATCCACACGCGGCACTTCAATGTGAATGTCAATGCGATCCAACAGAGGGCCGGAGATTCGCTTTTGATACTTTGTTACAGCAGATGGCACATAGGTGCAGGGTTTGACGGCGTCGCCTGCGAATCCGCAAGGGCAGGGATATACACAATCGAACATATTTTTCGTGTTCGGCAAAGGGTAAAGAGATGATTATGCGAGTAAGTTTCAAGACTCATAACCAGATGCATGAACAGGCAAATCGAAAGACGGGATCTTCACGGTGGAGTTATTGCGTATCGTTATGGCAATTATCCCTTTACGACATCTACATGCTTCTGGCATGGTTAGAGTGGGCAATCAACTGAACTTCCCAGGTTATTACTTGGTGACGAGGGATACTCACCTCAAAATGTCCATCGTGACACGGGCTGACATAGTTCTGGACCTCGGGGTGCCAGTTCACGCGGCAACCAAGATGTGTACAAATATCAGAAAAAGCCATCACTTCGCCTTCATTTATTCTTACTATGAACAGGCCGCAGCTAATTGCAGTTTACTCTCATCCATTGATTCTGGTATGGGTAAAGTCGAATCGAGTTGGGATTCCGATCAGATAATTTTCCAGCGGACCCAAAGAAACGAGTGCATCATCATCCGCTCGAGCCAGCGCGGCGGGCGAAAGCAAATACGCCACTGACGGGATACCAATCAGCACCCCGATCAATCCGCCTATCCCGGCGGTGACAGCTTTGATAAAGTCGCGGCGACTTATTTGATTCTTGGTCACAGCGAGTTGATGGCCTTCCGATTTCATCATACCCTTTGAAACCACGCGCGTCCTGCGCCAGATGGTGGGTTGATGGCAATAGGCAATTTTGCTTATATGCAAATAAGTGAAGTAGCCCTGAGTGTTTACTGAAGAAATCCCTAAAATAGCATCATCCTACCAGAGGCGCTTTATGAATATGCTCTCCCCATTTCTTACTCTGAATTGTTCCTGCGATGATGCTTTACAATGGTCAAGCCAAAACCTAACCCGGAATGGTTTACGCGTCATGCAGACCTTTGATCTGCATACTGCGCGTCATGCGCTGGAAGATTGTCCCTGCCCAAATCATGGGACAAGCGAATGCGACTGTCAAATGCTTGTTCTGCTTGTTTACGGTAAAGCCTCAGAGCCAGCCACATTGATCCTGCACGGCAATGATGGAAAGACATGGTTCTCAATTGTAAACAATTCCAGCCAAGGTGCTGAAGCATCCGTTCGGTCTGCAATTGAAAAGGCGCTTCAACTTAATCCAACTGAACAGAAATCATCTCATAAATGAATACACCTGATGTTGTAATTGACACAAATCCAGCGAACTCCCGTTCATTCAGCGAATCGTTATCCCGCCGCTGGTTTGCAGTGTTCCTTGTTATTTATGGCTTGTGGGTGTGGACTCCTTTCTTCGCACCTCTCTTCATGCACATCGGCTGGGACGGAGCAGGAAAAGCGATATACTTTATCTATTCGTTTTTCTGCCACCAATTGCCGGAGCGTTCATTCTTTTTATTTGGTCAAAAAATAATGTATCCTTTATCAGAAATTCAATCTGCATGGCGGGATACAACCAACCCAATAATTCTCCGTCAGTTCATCGGCAACGAATCTCTGGGTTGGAAGATTGCCTGGTCCGACCGCATGGTTTCATTTTATACAAGTATTTGGCTGTTCGCAGTCGCATGGTTCCCTTTCAGAAAGAAGATCAAGCCGCTTTCATTTTTAGGATTTGCTCTCTTTCTTCTCCCAATTGCACTGGATGGCGGTACACACATGATCAGTGATCTCGCCGGTATCGGCCAGGGCTTTCGCGACACCAATCAATGGCTGGCGATATTGATGAACAACTCATTGCCTTCCACCTTTTTGATCGGTGACGCCCTTGGCTCTTTCAACTCGTGGGCACGCATCATTACCGGACTTTTGGCTGGTCTCGGCATTGCCTGGCTTGTCTTCCCGTATCTGGAGGAATCCTTTGGTAAAAGCTAAAGCGAGGATCAAGATCATTTTAGCGGATGACCACCACATCGTCCGCGCGGGGATTCGGCAATTGCTTGAAAGCGCAAAGGATATTGAAGTCATCGCGGAGGCGGGAGATGGCGAAGAAGCCCAGACCATTATCCAAAAATACAAACCTGATGTAGCTGTGCTGGATATCCAAATGCCAAAAGCCAGCGGCATCGAAGTGACGCGCTGGGTACGGTCTCGTTTACCCGAAGTCGGCGTCCTTATCCTGACTGCCTACGATGACGAGCCTTATGTCATGGCGGTTTTGCAGGCGGGCGCAAATGGATATGTACTCAAAACAGCAAAAACCGAGGAGTTGGTGCAGGCAGTACATGATGTATATGAAGGCAAGTCCGCGCTCGATCCAGCCGTAACACAAAAACTGATGTCAAATCTTTTCAAGCGATCTGAGAAAGCTCCCGTTGAGCCGCTCACCGACCGCGAATTGGATGTTCTTCGTCTTGCCGCAAAAGGATTTACAAACAAATCCATCGGCGTGCAATTGAGCATCAGCGATCGCACCGTGCAGGGACATCTCGCTCACATCTTCACCAAACTACAAGCTACCAGCCGCACGGAGGCTGTCATGCGCGGCGTCTCGCTCGGTTGGATTTCGCAAAGCACAGGCCACATCGCTGAAGAATGAAAAAGCTGCGCGCACCTTTTCTGCGCGGTCTCATCGTGCAGCTGCTGGCCATCACGGTTCTGCCTCTCACATTGCTTTTATTGTTGATCGCGTTTGGAAGTGTCTCGCTTCATCAACAGGATATGCGTTCACTCGTCGGTGAACGCGATGCACGCGCTGTTCGATCTGCCGCGGCCGCGCTGGTATCTGAATTGCATCATCGCGCTGCGAGTATTAGCAATCTCGTCGCACTGGCTGAATTATCAAATAGCACAGCTTCCATCTCCACAACCAATGATATCGCATCTGATTTTGAAGGCGGATTTGCTTATTTGGATATGGATGGGCGACTCATAACGAGCACGCCCCCATCTGGGCCTTGGGACTGGGCCGCGCAAAATAAACTTCATCTCGCCTCTCCCTCCGATACTTCGACTACGCTCAGTACAAGCCTCAAACCTGTTTTCTCCACCCCATTTCTTGACCCACACTCGAACAGATTCTTCGTCATCGTCTCGCAGGTTGTCCCTTCTCGAAACATCATCGTGGCCGGCGCGTTTTCCCCTGAAACGCTTGCACGCGAGACGCTTTCGGCTTCGTATCCTGACAGTACTCATGTAACGATTTTTCTTTTCGATCCTTCTCGTCAAATTTTATTTTCCAGCGGACCTCGCGCGGCAGATAGCCTTTCATCCAATCATCCAGGTGTCACCGAAGCCCTGAACGGCAAAAGTGGAACGACATATATAAAGCAAGACAATGTTGAGCATGTCGTTGCATACAGTCCCATCACAACCACTGGCTGGGCCCTAATCACCGAAGAAGAATGGGAAATGGTTGTCAGCCCGTCGTTACAGATCACGCAAATGGCTCCGCTTGTGATCGTTCCTGCCTTCATTCTCGCTCTAATCGCTTTATGGTTCGTGGCGACGCGCATCGTCCAACCATTGCAAAAACTGGAGACCAAAGCTGCCGCACTTGCCTGGGGAGATTTTGAAGCCATCAAAGATTCGGTGGGTGGGATTTCCGAAGTGCAACAACTGCAGTTGGAATTAACTGAAATGTCCCGCAAAGTGCAAGCTGCGCAGGAAGGTCTGCGCGACTATATTGGCGCGATCACATCTGCGCAGGAAGACGAGCGTTTACGCCTGGCACGTGAATTGCACGATGACACAATCCAATCTGTCATCGCTTTGAAGCAGCGCGTGCAACTGGCTCAGACATCGGTGAAAGATCAAACTTCTCGACGCACTCTAGGCGAACTCGAAACCCTGGCAGAGCAAACGATTGAAAACCTGCGGCGTATGACCCGTGCTCTGCGCCCTATTTATCTGGAAGACCTCGGTCTGGTCACTGCATTGGAAATGCTGGTGCGAGAGACCAGTCAGAATAATGCGGTGAATATTGAATTCCAAAAATCGGGAGAGGAACAACGTCTCTCACACGAAGTGGAACTGGCGTTATATCGCATTGCACAGGAAGCCTTGAATAATGTTGTGCGTCATTCACAAGCCAAACACGCAGACTTGCATATCGCGTTTGGAAAGAACGAAATCAGACTGGAAGTGAGTGACAATGGTATCGGTTTCGACATGCCGAAGAGTCCAACCGACTTCGCGCCGAATGGGCATTTCGGCCTGCTGGGGATCCGCGAGCGTGCGGATTTGATCGGAGCACGCCTGGAGGTGGAGTCCGCTCCAGGGAAAGGGACCAAACTCAAAGTCCGAATGTGAAGCGATAAACGTCATAGGCCATTCTGCCTACCCAACATCCCGCCATCCTGCGCTCATGCAAGGGCAGGATGTTGCTTATCATCCCAGCATCCTGAATTGGAAGGTGAATGTATGGCAACAGAAACAACAACTCCATTGGTTTCCTCTCAAAATGGCCGATTGAAAATATTCCTGCACGCGCTTTTATTCGTGGCAGGCTTTTCTTTAGTATTCATCGTTGGTTGGGGCGGCTCGGTGACACTGGTCGGTCAATTGTTCGGAACTTACAAAAGTATAATTGCGCGCATCGGCGGTGTGATCGTCATCATGTTCGGGCTGGCAACGCTGGAAGTCATTCGCATCCCGTGGTTCTATGCCGATACGCGCTCGTATTATCAGGGCAAAGCGGGAACGTTCGCAAACTCTGGTTTGATGGGCATTCTCTTCGCGGCAGGCTGGAGTCCATGCATTGGTGCAACGCTCGGCGCAATATTGACCATGGGCTTGAGCCAGCAAACGGTTGGCCAGGCCATGTGGCTGGCTTCGGGTTATTCGCTGGGACTGGGCATCCCTTTTCTCGTGATGGCGCTGGGACTCGAACGGGCCACAAGCTGGATCAAACGTGTGAGCCGTTATCGCCGCGCCATTCAAATCGCCAGCGGCACGTTCATTATCCTGATTGGGATTTTGCTTTTGACGAACTCGATGACCCTGATCGCGATCTGGGCTTTCAAGAACGGCTTCTATATTGAGAAGTTCGCGCTCTTCGCCGCCGCGCCGACCTATTTCACTGCGGTCCTGGCAGGATTGCTATCCTTCCTTTCACCGTGTGTGCTTCCGCTTGTGCCAGCATATCTCGGCTATCTTAGCGGACATACATTTCAAAAGGCGTAAACAATGAAAAAACTAATGTTAATATTGCTGGCTGCGGTTATTCTTGCGGGTTGTCAAGCCGGACCTGTGACAGGTGAAACGGTCCAAGTGGCTGGCGGGTCCTATAAAAATGTCACTCCCACTGAATTGAATGTCATGTTGAAGAACAAGGACTTCGTGTTCATCAATGTCCATATTCCATTTGCAGGAAACATTGCAAACACAGACTTGTCCATTCCTTATGACCAGATTGAACAAGATCTTTCTCGATTGCCTACCGACAAAAATGCCAGGATCGTGTTGTATTGCCGCAGTGGTCACATGAGCACCATCGCAGCGGAGAAACTTGTTTCGCTTGGATACACTAATGTTTGGAGTCTCAAAGGCGGCATGTTGGATTGGGAACAAGCAGGATACTTAATACAGAAATAAAGAGATTCAAACATGATCAAGGATCCCGTGTGCGGCATGGCGATTAATCCGCAAAATGCCACAGTCAAAACTCAGTACAAAGGACAAACGTATTATTTCTGTTCACAGTTATGCAAGACAATGTTCAAGCGTGAGCCTGGGAAGTATGTGAAGAGCGAAGATACATAATCCAAGTAAGCCGCTCTATAACTTTTGCAAGACGGAGACAAAACCATGACAGAACAAAATGTAGAAATAACTGCAGAACCTGCCGACGAAAATATCTCGACAAACAAACACATCAGGCAAATTTCATGGATGGTCATTGCAATCGTCGTTACCTTTCTACTAGGCCTTGGAAGCGGATATCTGAAATGGGGACAGGATGAGACCGCCACGGCAAAGCAGCAGAAAGAACTGGCTCGACTCTATGAGCAGGTCAACCCTAAAGAAGGTTATGCCCTGCCTGTTTCCTATGGGGACCTTGGACCGCAATTGATTGAAGCAGGCGTTATTAATTATGACACCTTCCAGAATGTGATGACAGCGAATGGTGCTCCTATTAGCGGTAACCAGATTGATATGCTGAAAAAGGGTAGCGATGAACAGGTCGTGATCACAGCGGAGAACGCCCGCTTCCTCCTCAACTTCTTCTGGGCGGTTGGATTGGCCAACAAGAATTCGATCCTCACCGAAGGGCCAATGGTTCAATACAGCGATGGTCAGATTAACCGCTTCGCATCCACCGGCGGTTGGGGACTCGCCACAAAGCCGATCACCGAACTGTATGCCAGCATGGAATTAATCCGCCTCACGCCCGAACAACAGGCGCGTGTGGAAGAAGTGGCCTCGGAAGTCTATCGTCCGTGTTGCAACAACTACACCCTTTTCCCCGACTGCAATCATGGCATGGCCATGCTTGGCCTGCTTGAATTGATGGCTTCGCAGGACGCCAGCGTGGATGAGATGTTCGAGGCCGCCAAATACGTCAACGCCTACTGGTTTCCGCAACAGACGCTTGAGATTGCGATGTATATCAAGGCAAACCAGGGAACCGATTTTGCCAACGCTGATGCGCGCTTGGTTGTAGGCAAGGAATATTCATCAGCCTCTGGCGCAAGCATGGTACATCAATCTCTTCAATCCAGCGGACAGTTAAAACAGACTCCGAGCCAGGGTGGCGGTTGTACCAATTGATGTGGAGATCTTATGATGATGGGTTTGGAGCTTTTGATCATGCTGGCAATATTGGTGGTCCCAATTCTGCTAATTGCCGGACTAGTCATTTGGATGGTCAGACCGGGCACACGTCGGGATAATTTTCCTTCCGTAGTGGACAGGCTATCCGCGGCGCCTGTGCATCCACCATCTTCAAGCGCAGGATGCGTTTGTTCTCATTGTGGAGCGGGGCTGCAACCTGAATGGACGCATTGCCCGCAGTGCGGCGCACCCGCAGGATAAACAATTTGAGACAGGGAAAAAAGTCGGGACAACTATAGCCCCAAGAAATGAAACTAAAAAGAAATGACCCGCTGGAAATGCGACATATTTTAGATCAGAACGAAAGGCAAAACATCGCAAAGTAATAAGCAAAAATGCCTATAAAATATTGAGTAATATGGCTCTCGGTAGAGATGTCTGTTAAAGTGATAATTGAATCAAACAATAAGGAGATAACCTATGGCAACTACAATGAAAGATCCCGTTTGTGGCATGGACATTGATCCGGCGACCGCCGCTGGCAAATCCGAATACAAAGGCCAGACCTATTACTTCTGCTCGCTTGGCTGCAAGAAATCCTTCGACAAGGAGCCTGAGAAAAATGCTGGCAAAGCCGGCGAAGAGGCACACCATCACTAAATCATCTCTTCCCCTTTTTCGCAAAATGGCCTGTCTAAAAGAGAGGCCATTTTGTTATTTATGTAAGCTACATCTCGATGAGAAACCTTCACTTACTCTTTGTGCTATCTTTACAAATCCTTTAAACGCGCCTGATATGCTTGGATCATCAAAAAAGGAGTAGACCATGTTTCTAATGTTGATTGTTCCCTTACTGCTGGTTGGACTGCTGTTCTACGCCATCTCCGGCGGTAATTTGTTCAATGCTTTGAAGCCCACTGCCAGCCGCACCTGCCCACACTGCAACCAGCCTGCGCAGAATGACTGGAAAAACTGCCCGCACTGCGGACAGGCATTATAAGGAGATTGCCCATGTGTGGATGTATGTTAATGCACGCTACGATGAATCACGAAGAACACCAACCCGCGCCGCAATCAGGGGCTGCATCTGTCGTTGCCGCTCCTGCCACTTTTGACCGACAATGCACCCATTGCGGTTTTCAGTTACAACAGGGATACGCTTTCTGTCCTAATTGCGGTACGAGTTTACGGACGACAGAATGTTCTGCTTGCGGCCAAAAAGTGGATTCGTCCTGGAAGATCTGCGCCTATTGCGGCTTGCCCCTGGCTTGAAAGGCGAAAGACACGATCTCGCCTGCGATAAAAAACCATGAAAGGAAAATCAAAATGAAAAAAGTTAACTGGTTGGTCGTTGGAATTATCGGGTTCATCCTCCTCCTGTTCCTGTTCGGAGGCGGCATGATGAGCGGTTGGGGCTATCGTGGTGGTTGGGGCATGATGGGCGGACCTGGCATGATGGGTTGGGGCTACTCTCCCTTCGGCTGGATTGGGATGATCTTCATGTGGCTGATTCCTGTCGGCTTCATCGTGTTGACCGTGTTCGGCGTTGCCTGGCTGGTACAGAATGTCAGTCATTCCATGCCGCCATCTTCTCAGAGTCCCTGCCCCAATTGTGGAAAGAGTATTCAAGCCAACTGGAAAAATTGTCCCTATTGCGGCACGGCATTGAAATAAAAAACCATATTGCACCTTCTCAGATGGCCTATTTTTCAATAGGCCATTTTGCTTATTTCAACTTGCGCTGAAAACCGCTCGCACGCGTCGTCAAATGGGCATACACTATTGGTATAAAAGGAAGGTAACTATGACTCAACGCGATCCAGTTTGTGGAATGGAAATCGAACCCCAAAGCGCTTTCGCCAAACGCGAGCATACGGGGCAGACATTTTATTTTTGTTCTCGATCCTGTGTGGATCAGTTCGACAAAGACCCGCACCGTTTCGTGACGACTTCCGCGAAGACGGGCTTCAACCCCGATCGGATTCTCACTCGCATCGAACTACCCCTGAGCGGGTCGCCGTTGAAGGAGCATTCGACTCACCTTGAGGCGACTCTGCGCGGCATCCCAGGCGTGGACGAGGTAAAAGTCAATTCAATGGCGAACAGGCTCGAGGTCCAGTATGACGCGGGAAAAGTGGATGTGGCGCGGCTCGTGGGCGCCGTCAAGTCCACTGGTTTTCAAGTCGGCGGGACAAAGGTCAAAATCGGAATTGAAAATCTACGCTGCGCCTCGTGCGTGAGGTTTATCGAAGATGAATTGAAATCCACGCAGGGCGTTTTGAGCGCAACGGTCAACATCGCCACGCAGGAAGCGACAGTGGATTATCTGCCGCAAAAAACAACGTTCTCGCAATTGAACGCCGCGATAGAAACCTGGGGCTACAGGCCGCGCCCCGCGTTAAGCGACGCGCCCGTGGATAAGCAGGAAGAAGCCCATGCGCGTGAATATCGCAAGTTGATGAACAAGTTTTGGTTTGCAACCGCGATCTCTTTACCAGTACTGGCGACGGCTTATTATCAGTTCGTGCCGTTCCTGCGCGACTTAAGCATGGACTCGTTGCGCATCCTGTGGGGCGCGACCGCCTTGCTGACATTGCCTGTCATGTTCTGGTCAGGCAGTGACTTCTTCACAGGCGGATGGGCGGCGTTCAAACATCGCTCGGCAAACATGAATACGTTAATCGCACTCGGCACAGGTGCGGCGTGGTTATATTCGACGTTTGCGATTTCGTTTCCATCGGTTTTCCCCGAAGGAACATCGGAACCATTTTATGATGTTGTCTCGGTGGTCATCGCGTTGGTCGTGTTGGGACAAGCGCTTGAACTGCGCGCCAAGGGACAATCCAGTTCAGCCATCAAGAAATTGCTCGGCTTGCAAGCCAAGACTGCGCGTGTCATCCGTGATGGCAAGGAAATGGATTTGCCCGTTGAAGAGGTGCTGGTCGGTGATGTAATCCAAGTGCGCCCTGGCGAGAAGGTTCCTGTGGACGGTGTTATCGTCGAAGGCAGTTCCGCTGTGGATGAATCCATGCTGACGGGTGAATCATTGCCCGCTTCCAAAAAGATGGGCGACGAAGTCATCGGCGCGACCATCAACAAGACGGGCGCCTTCAAGTTCCGCACAACCAAAGTTGGCAAGGATACCGCGCTCGCGCAAATCGTCAAGATGGTGCAGGACGCGCAAAACTCCAAAGCGTCGATAGCAAGACTCGCTGATATCATCTCTGGCTATTTCGTTCCAGTTGTAATGATTCTGGCTGTATGGACTTTCGTCATCTGG
>Ga0172368_10000707_pt1 | contig 47326 bp, 53 predicted proteins | sample Lak11m_FD_114540 | JGI IMG/M metagenome (GOLD analysis project Ga0172368, IMG submission 114540) | Freshwater microbial communities from Kabuno Bay, South-Kivu, Congo - kab_022012_11m | ecosystem: Environmental > Aquatic > Freshwater > Lake | place: Democratic Republic of the Congo: South-Kivu... | reverse complement strand
GTGAACTTTCTCCGGATGTTTTTATCCTGAGTTCAATATCTTCGCCTATAATCCTTGACAGCAGCTTCTCCATTCTCTTTATGAGTTCGTTTAAATCTACATGCTCCGGATTGCCCGCCTGTTTTCTGCTGAAGGTAAGGAGGCTTCTTACCAAAGTAGCGGCCCTCTCTGCCGATACAAGTATCTGGTCCACAGTGGTCCTCATGGGATCGTCTCTTTGTATTTTCATCTGTAAAAGGCCTGCATAGCCCATTATTGCGGTAAGTATATTGTTAAAATCATGCGCTATCCCTCCTGTGAGCGTTCCTATGGCCTCCATCTTCTGCGATTGCCTGAGCTGTTCTTCAAGCCGGGCCACCTGCTCTGAAAGCCTTTCAAACTCATAGTTGTTGTTCTGCAACGCCGCCTCCTGGCCTAAGATAGCGCCCCACAGGTTGCGCACTTTTACTTAACTTAAGTTAAGCTGTGCTTACATTTATGGGCCAAATAATGCGAGGCCCTGATTTACAAAATTAATAATCCTCTGCCTGTCTTCTTCCTTGATCTCCGAAAATTCCACGCCGACCTGATGCCTGTTTTCTCCTTCCTCAAAGCTGTCCTTTTCTATCCCCTTTATCCACGCAACTCTGGCGACAGTATGAATAGAAAAAAAGACCTCCTTGTCTTTGTCTGAAGGCTGGTATATCTCAAGCTCAAGCTCGCTGCCCGCAGGAATATCCAGGTCGGTCTCAAACATCAATCCGCCTCCGCTTATATCTCTGGTGAACACCTTAAACTGGTTTCCCTGGTCCGTCTTAAAAGCGGCAAGAATAAAAATATTTTCTTTTATCCTGGAAAATTCTCTTTTTTCTTTACCCTGAGCTTTGTCTATCCACATCTTTGCTGACTGCCACACCTCCAAAACTTATTTAATATTTAATGCGGTTCAAGGATACCTGAAAAAGATCCAGAGGAGTTTAGCCTCGTCATCTCCGACATTTTTAACCTTTTGAATCCTCTGCGCGCACGTGCAGTAAATGCTGTCTCCTTCTCCAAACATAAGTTTTTCCTGATCGCACAAAAATTCCATCCTGCCCTTAAGCACCATCCCTAATTTATCTCCGTCCGGACGGCTTAATTCCGCTGATAATTCAGAACCCGGAACTATCGTAAAAACATACGGCTGAACATTCACGTTTAAAAAACCCGAAGCCAGCGTCTCGCAAACTACTTTTTTATCTTTATGCAAGGCGCGTCTGTTTACTCCCTTCCGGACAAAAAAAAGTTTTTTGTTTTCGCCTTCATTAAAAAAATAACCCATCCTGGTATTCAGCGCGCCGGCAATCTTTTCCAGAGAACTGACCGAAGGGGATGCAAGCGCCCGCTCCACCTGAGAAAGAAAACTTGTGGTCAGCCCTGTCTTTTTTGACAGTTCCTTCAGCGTAACCTTCTGGCGCAGCCTCAGGTCATTTATCCTCTGTCCTATCTTCATTTACCCCGCCTCAGCGCAATATAATTCAAATTCTATCACCTTTATTGGTCCTGTCAAGTGTTGACATCAAATTTTCCGCTGTAATATGCCGGCTGCCGTCATCCTTTATACAATTCGTATATCTCGTTAAACTGCGAATGGCTCTTTTTAAACGCCTCAAGCGCCTGCGGATCAAAGTGCTGCGGCATGGCCCTTCCATCGCCCTGCGTTATTATCCTGTAGGTTGCCTCATGATTGAATGCAGGCTTATATACCCTCTGATTCCTGAGCGCATCATACTGGTCTGCCAGGTTCATTATACTTCCTTCTATAGGTATAGCGTGTCCTTTCAGCCTGTGCGGATAACCGCTGCCGTCCCATCTCTCGTGATGAGTAAGCGCAATCTGTCCTGCCATGTTAATTCTCCTATTATCTTTGCAACGCATCCGTATCCCTTAGGCGCCAGAAGCGCTTCAAGAAGCAGTAGGTTTGCATACTCATCGTCTACACATAAAATCCTCGGTTTTGTTATGAGCATAATTTCCTCCTTATACGTCAGCCTATGAATTCTTTTATCATTTCATGGAGTTGTTTTGTATCCACAGGCTTTGAGATATAGCCGTCAAATCCTGAATTAAGGATTCTTTCCCTGTCTCCCTTCATTGCAAACGATGTAACTGCAACAATCTTTATATGCTTCGTATCAGGATTGCGTTTAATCGTCTCGCCTGCCCTTATTAAACCGTCTACAACAGGCATCTGAATATCCATTAGTATCAAGTCCGGCTTGTGTTCTGCTGCACGGCATATCCCCTCTTCGCCGTTTTCAGCCTCCAGCACCTCATATCCGTAATATGTCAGGATATCCTTAAGAAAAAGCCTGTTTTTCACATTGCCTTCTACAACAAGAATCTTCATCGTTTTCCTTCATTGCCAACCGGGATTGTAAATGTAAACCTGCTGCCTTTCCCGTACTGGCTCTCAACCCATATCCTGCCTCCGTGCAGTTCAACAAATCTTTTTGTAAGCGCAAGCCCCAGACCTGTTCCCTCGTATTCTTTTGTATAAGGAGCTTCAAGCTGGGAAAATTCCTTGAAGAGTTTCGGCATATTCTCAGCCTTTATGCCTAGGCCCGTGTCGGTGACAGAGATTTCAAGGAAATCTCCGTCGTTCACGGTTCTCGGTTCACCGTTCACAGTAAAAGACTGTTTTTCAGTTTGTGAACGGTCAACTGTGAACCGTGGAGTTCTCTTTTCTCCGTGAACTGTGAACTGCGAACCGTGAACTATTCGCGCTTGCACGCGCACACTTCCGCCGTCCGGCGTGAACTTTACAGCATTGCTCAGAAGATTAAACATTATCTGTTTGAGTTTCCTTTCATCAGCAGCTATCATAATATCCGCGTCAGGCATAATCTCAAGACCCAGACTTAGGTTGTGGCTAATCGCCTTTTCCTTGAGCATAGCCAAAGAGGTATTAAGCGCTTCGCTTAAAGGAAATCTTGATATCTCAAGTTCAAGTTTTCCTGATTCCACCTTTGAGATATCCAATATGTCGTTTATGAGCGCCAGAAGATGCTTGCCGCTTGCGTGGATAATCTTTGCATATTCATACTGCTTCTCGTTCAAGTCTCCGAACAGCCTGTTTTCAAGCGCCTCTGAAAAACCTATTATTGAGTTTAAAGGGGTCCTGAGTTCATGACTCATATTTGCAAGAAAATCAGACTTTGCCTTTGAAACCTCATTTAATTTAAGGTTTGCGTCATTAAGTTCCCTTTGCCGCGCCTCAAGTTCTGCGTTCATCTCCTCAGCCGAATTTAATATCTCTGCGCCTTTAAGCGCAAAGAAGCCCCCACCCACAAGCATAAGGCTCGTAACAACTATAAGCCACAGAGTCAGTTTTCTTACAGGCGTAAATACTTCTGATTCGTCTCTGGTTACAACCGCGCTCCAACCGCATCCTGGAACAGAATGATATGCTGCAAGCACAGGCTCTCCTGTTATCGGGTCTAATGTTTTTTCAACCCCTTTCTTGCTGTTCAACATCTTCCGGACGCAGGGACTGTAAGAGCAGTTTACAACCTTGTCCATAGCATGGCTGGGGCGGTATAAAAGATTTCCGTTCTTATCAAACAGATAAGTCTGCGCCCCTGATACGGCCATATCAGTAAGCGCATCGCTTATGTAATTCTCTCCGGGCTGCATAACAAGAACGCCGAGTATGCTTTTAGTATTCAAATCCTTAAGGGGAACGGCTATTGAAAAAAGATACCTGGCCGGTTTTGCCGTCCTCATATAAAACTCTGAGACATAGGGCTGCCAGTTTCTTGAAACGCCCTTATACCAGTCTCTTCCTGAGAAGTTTTGGCCCTGCACTGAAGGGTCCGGAGGATAACCGGCAATGAGAACCCCGTCAGGAGATACGATAAACGCCCTTTCTATAGTATTGGAATAAACCACAAGACTCTTAAGGTGCATCAGCATCTCTGCCGCGTCGCCCCTTTGTGTCCCGGCCAGAAGATACGGCCTTGTGGCATAGGCCCTGCCGAAGGCGATATCATTTTTCAATCTGCTCTCAAGGCTGCGGGCGCATGTAAGCGCAAGCAGTTGGTTTTCTTTTATGATTCTTGATTCAAGCGCCTCTGTTGTCATAAGGTAAACAAAAAGAGCAAGACCTATAAGCGGAACCGCGCTTATAAGAATTCCTGCGGAGATAACCCTCCATTTCTCAGCCAAAATCCATTTCTTAATCTTTTCCATTATGCCTTCCATCATAAATCTCCGAATATTGCCTGCCCCAGCCTTTCTGCAGCAGCGCCGGGCGCCGGAAACCTGCCTTTATACATTTTTATTACCATATCTGTCATTTTTTGACACCTATAATTTCTTATAGGTGTTTTTTTTAACGCTTTCCTTTTTTATAGAAAGAAAAATTCCAAAAGGAGGGCATTATGGAGTCATTAAAAGAAAAGGGGGAAAGGCATCGGGAAACCCCTGAAAACTCTTCAATATTTATTCAAGAAGAGGGTTTAGTCGTAAAAAACTTGATAACCGAAACGGAAAAGATTCAGGCTTATCACCTGCGGCACAGGGTATTTGCACAGGAACTTGGATGGGTGCCAAAGTCTGAAAATGCCTTAGAAATAGACAATTATGATGACAATGCCGTTTTTTTTGGTGTATTTGATAGACAAAATAATTTGGTCGCATATTTAAGACTCATACTGTTTGGTGGCTCTTTTATGTTGGAAAAAGAATTCTCACCACTCGTAGGAGTTGAACATAAACTCAGAAAGGAGAACGATACAACTGAGATATCAAGATTGTGTGTAGCGCCTGAGGTAAGGAATAATATAATCATTGGCAATTTGGGTGTTTACAGCATTTCCGTATTCCTTTTTAAAGGCGTATACCAGTGGTGCATTAGAAACTCCGTTAGATATCTTTATGCAGTCGCAGAACAAAATGTGTATAGACTATTTCGCTCCAAGGGGTTTCCGTATAAACTTATAGGCGAACGAAAGAGAATGCCTGATGGAGTTATAGCCGTGGCAATAATAATGGACTGGAGGGAATTTGAAGCGCTAAATTCTGAAAAAAGGCCGGATATGCTGAAATGGTTTACCCAATATCAATCAACCCCTGTTGAACAGCAACGGCAACAGCCTGAAGCCTATTCACAACATCAAGTTTCCTTTTGATATTCTCAATATGATAATTAACCGTTACTTCTGCGATATGGAGTATCATTGATATATCCCATGAGCTTTTGCCTTTTCGCAGCCAGTTAAGAACCTCAATCTCTCTTTTAGATAGTGTACGAATATTGTTTGCGCTGTCACGGTCAACGATACGCATTATTGCTTGGTGCAGGTGAGGAACAATAAGCTCCAGTATCATTTCAGTGCGGGTGTTGTATTCTATCGTCCTGCCGGATATGGAAAACAAGCTGCCAACATTACCTACAGGATTTTTCTGTCCGTAGGTAAACCCATCCTCCAGCATGAAATCCTCTGCAATGGATAGAAAATCTTTTGGAGGCCTATTTTGTTTATATGTATCAGCCCAACGTTGGAGCTTGAAATTAGCAAAGTTCTCTTTAATAACCGGGTCGATCTGATGATAGCCTCTAACGGCATAAAGCTCTATCCATTCGCTTGGGTAGTTGATATTTATAACATTGTAAGACTCTAAATTGCTATTAACATCTTTTTTGCCGCATACGCAGGTAGCAAAATCATACGAAATCACTTCACTCAGCTTATCTACAAGCTCTTTAAAATCCTCCTCGCTTGAACAGCAGGTGCTTGCATGGATTAATTCAAGCAAAGTAATAGCATCTCTTTTGGACAACAGCCTACTAAAAACCATTTTCTTCCTGCTCCAGGACAGTAAGACGGTTAATGCAGAAGGCCCAAATCTAATTTGTCCTTATAAATTGACCTTATCAAAAAAACACCTTATATGTCAAGGGGTTTTGTATTTTTGTCTGAGGCTTTCAGGAAGGCAAATTTATAGTTTGTGTATAATAACCGCATGAATTATTTTCTATCCAAAGACTCTGTTCTTAAACGGCTTGAAACCCCCTCTGTTTATCACATCAAAAAAGACGAACTCTACGAGCTTGACAACGAGGCCTTTAGGTTCCTAAAAAAATGCCGTGCCGGGAATGGGTGCAGCGCCGGAGAAAGCGGGTTTATTGATTATTGCGTTAAAGAAGGCCTATTAACAACAGACACCATCCTGCTTAAGCGTCCTCCGATAATAAAATCACCTGTGCCGTCCCTTCGTTATCTTGAACTGCAGATTACAGACAGCTGCAACCTTAAGTGCAGGCACTGTTATATCGGAGAAAGGAAAAACGCAGAACTTTCACCTATGAGGATTAAAAAAATCCTGACCGAATTTGAGGAAATGCAGGGGTTAAGGGTTCTTATCACAGGAGGCGAACCTCTGGTCCACAGCAGATTCGGAGAAATCAACAAAATGCTTCCCCATTTTTTCATAAGAAAAGTTTTATTTACAAACGGACTGCTTCTAAGTAAAAAATTGCTTGAGAAGCTAAACATAGATGAGATTCAGATAAGCATAGACGGACTTGAAAAAGCGCATGACGCTATGCGCGGCAAAGGGACTTTCAGAAAGACTGTTGAAGCCCTCAAAAACGCCGTAAGCTCAGGCTTTGAAGTGTCGGTCTCAACAATGATTCACCCTGCAAACCTCGGAGATTTTAATGAAATGGATTCTCTATTTAAAGAAATTGGAGTAAAAGACTGGACCGTAGATGTGCCGTGCATAAGCGGAAGACTGAAAAAACATACCGAATTTCAGATAAGCCCTGAGGAAGGCGGAAAATATCTCGCTTACGGCTATGGGGACGGATTGCATGCAGGAGCGCAGGGCTTTGCCTGCGGTCTGCATCTGATGTCCGTTACTGCAGACGGCAAAACTGCAAAATGCACATTTTATGCAAACAGGGATTCCGGCAATATAAAAGACGGGCTCAGAAAATGCTGGCAGAGGATAAGACCTATAAAACTTTCAAGATTAAAATGCGCCTGCGAACATATTGAGGCCTGCAGGGGCGGATGCAGATACAGGGCTGAAATCTCCGGCAGCCCTATGGGAAAAGACCCTTACAGATGCGCCTTTTATTCTTCGGCCTATTAAGATTTGAAATGGATAATCTCGCTAAAGAATACAGCATAGACTTCTTCTCAAAGAAACTTTCATTCTTCGGAAATACGCCGGCCTCTGGCGGCTGGACTTCTCAAGGCCAAAAATTAAGGTATGAATATATTTCCGAACTTATCCTCCTGTTCAATAAAAAATAGGCTTACAGTCTTCCGGAGCGGATTATGGATATAATCAGCCAAATACCGAGCAGAAAGGCAAAGCCGAACGCTGAAAGCGCCAGGATTGACATGCCGAATATCTTGGGTCCTACGCCTGCCGTATGCATTATTGCGGAACTTAATATCATGGCGCTCACAATCATGGCAAAGGCAATCCTGTTGCTGGATTTGTCCATATCCCTTATGAATTTCTCAAGCCCGATATGCGTGAGTTTCATGTGAATATCGTCCTTTAAAATCTTCCTTATAATCTGCTTCATCTGCCGCGGGAAGATTACGACAAAATCTCCTATTTCTTCTAAGCCCTTTTTTGTTTTTTCGTATATGCGCGAGGGGCTGAACTTTTCCCTGACAAGCTTGGACGCATAAGGCTCGGCTGCGGCAATAAAATCAAAATCAGGGTCCAGTTCCCTTCCGATATTTTCAAGAATCAGCATCGCCTTATTAATAAGAAGAAGGTCCGAAGGAATCTTCATATTATGTTTCATCGCCAGATGGGTCACGATATCCATATATTCGGCAAAATTTATTTCCTTCAGGGTCAAGCCGTAAAGCGGCTCTAAGAAATAAACAAGATCCGCCTTAAAATCCTTTCTGAAGGCAATCAAATCCGCCTCCTCGGGAACAAGCCCGAGTTCTATATACTGGTCAATCAGCCTGTCAAAATCCTTATTCAGGAGGGCCAGAAAAGTATTTGCCATCGTTTCTTTCATATCGTCCGTAACCCTCCCGACTATTCCGAAATCCATGAACCCTATCTGCCCTTCGGACATCGCAAAAATATTCCCCGGATGGGGGTCCGCATGAAAGAACCCGTCTTCAAGTATCATCTTAAAATATGCATTAACTCCGTTCTTGGCGAGTTCCTTTCTGTCCAGGCCCAGGCCTTCTATTCCTGAAATATCATCAATCCTTACGCCGTCTATCCTTTCCATCGTAAGGATTTTTTCGGTAGTAAACTCATTATAAATTTTCGGTATATATACGTGAGGACTGCCCTCAAAGTTCCTCCTGAAACGCAGGCAGTTCTTTGCCTCTTCAGAAAAGTCCAGTTCCTTCCTGATCGTCCTTGAAAACTCCTCAACTATTCCTGCCGGATTAAAGAACCTGCTTTCCGGGATATGTTTTTCCATAAGCTGGGCTATTGTTGTAAGGATGTGTATATCGGTCTCAATCTGCTCTCTTATATTAGGTCTTTGCACTTTTATTATTACTGCGCTTCCGTCCAGGAGGGTTCCGGGATGCACCTGGGCAATTGAGGCCGCAGCAGCAGGCTCATCATTAAATTTTGCAAACACCTTATAAAGCGGCAGCCGCGTTTCTTCCTCTATGATTTTCTTTGCCTCTTCGGTAGGAAACGGCGGAACTTTATCCTGAAGCTTTTTAAATTCATCGGCATATGCCGCGGTAATAAGGTCAGGCCTTGCTGAAAGAAGCTGCGCAAGTTTTATAAAACTCGGGCCCAGCTCTGCAAAGGCCATCCTCAGCCTTTCCGGAACTGTATGCGCCTTTACGGCAGGCCATTGCCCGAACGTCTTTAACCTTTTTCTTAGAGAAACATATCTGTGGAGGCGAAGCTGGTCTATTATATGTCCGAATTCGTATTTGAGAAAGACATTAATAATCTGCCTTACTCGGCCTATATTCTTGTACGTGCTCCTGAGTTTCAGAAGACTGAAAGGCATTGTCTATCCTTCAGATTCCTCTTCTTTAACTCCCTCAAGTTTCTTTACCCGGGTTGAGAGCCCCTGAACCTTCTTATTGAGTTTTTCTATGTCATCCTTTGTAGGAAGGTTCATCTTGTCCAGGGTCTTTGTCAATATCTCTGAAAAATTCTTGGAAAATCCTTCTGTCCCTTTTTCAGCCTTTTCAGTCCACTCCTTAACAAGCTTTGCGCCCTGCGATTCGCTTAGTTCGCCTTTTTTTACAAGTTCGTCAATAAATTCTTTAACCTTCTCCTGCATGCCGAGGCCGGCAAGTAAAGCGCTTCTGACCGCCTCAAAAAATGTCATAAACACCTCCATAAAGAAAAGTTAGAAGTTAGAAGTAAAAACTTAATAATCTTAACCTTCCACTTCTCACTTCCCACTTCTCACTTGTTGTTCAATTATATCGTACACTGCCTCAAGGGCCTTGTCCAGTTTTGCGATATCTTTTGTGCCGCCTTCTGCCATCTCAGGCTTTCCGCCGCCTCTGCCTCCTGCAATCTCAGCGACTTTTTTCAGTATCTCTCCGGCCTTAATCTTTTTGGTCAGGTCTTTTGTAACCATGGACAAAAACGCCGCTTCGCCGTTCACGGCAGAGGCCAGCACAATAACACCTGAGCCGAATTTATCCTTTAAATGGTCCGCAAGAACCCTTAAGTCCTTTTTCTCAAGACCGTCAACCCTGCATGAAATAACTTTAACGCCGTCTATGTCTTTTGCCTTTTCTATAATCGCCGTTGAGGTTTCAGATGCAGCTTTTCCCTTGAGCCTCTCTGCCTCTTTTTCCATTCCTTTCATATCGGCAAGAAGTTTTTCTATTCTTTCAAGAGGCTTTTCCGTCTTAAGTATATCTGAGATTTTTGCCAGTTCTTCTTCTTTCCTTCTGAAATGCTCAAGCGCGGACCTTCCTGTCAGCGCCTCTATCCTTCTTATTCCGGATGCAACGCTTCCCTCAGACACGATGACAAACGGGCCTATATCGCCTGTAGCCCTGCAATGAGTTCCGCCGCAGAGTTCAGAGCTGAATCCCGGCACCTTAACGACTCTTACTGTTTCGCCGTATTTTTCTCCGAAAAGCGCGGTTGCTCCTGATGCAATCGCATTTTTAATATCCATAACAGAAATCTCAACATTTATATTTTCAAGAATCTTCTGATTAACGGTATCTTCTATGCTCGTTATTTCATCGCGGCTCAGAGGGAAAAAGTGCGTAAAGTCAAACCTTAGTCTCTCCGGCGCAACAAGAGAACCTGCCTGTTTTACATGCTCGCCGATTATATTCTTCAATGCGGCCTGAAGTAGATGCGTTGCCGTATGGTTGCTCATTATCGCTTTTCTTCTAACAGCCTCAACACTGCACGTCACCTTGTCCCAGACCCTCAATTTGCCGTCTTTGATTTTTACGATATGAGAATGTAAGCCTTCAATAACTTTTTTTGTATCGGTGACGGAGGCCCTGAACCTTCCGCCTGAGGCGGAAGACAACAGCTCTCCTGTATCTCCGACCTGTCCGCCGGATTCACCGTAAAAAGGAGTCTTATCCAGAAAAACCTCCGCCTCTTCTCCTTTAACCGCTTCCTTTATAACCTTCCCCTCTCTCAGCATCGCCTTAACAATAGATTCGGTCTGCATAACATCATAACCGACAAACTCGGTCCTGCCTGCCTCGGAAATCAGTTCCCTGTATACGGATGAAACAGCCTCTTCCTCTCCAACCCATGAAGCCCTGGCCCTTTCCCTCTGAATATCCATGGCCCTGTGAAATCCGTCTTCATCCAGAACAAGATTATTATCAGACGCAATATCTCTTGCCAGGTCTATCGGAAAGCCATAGGTGTCATAAAGCCTGAATATCTCATCTCCGGGGACTGACTTCAAGCCCGATTTCTTTGCCGCCGCGATTACTTCATCCAAAATCTTCAGGCCCTGCTCAAGGGTCTTTGAAAAACGCTCTTCTTCAAACCTTAGAACCTTTGACGCCCTTTCCTTTTCGTCAAGAAGTTCCGGATAGGCGCTGCCCATGAAATCCGCGACAGGGCTGATGAGTTTATAAAGCAAGGGTTCGCCTATGCCGAGAAGTTTTGCATGCCTGGACGCCCTTCTTATAATCCTTCTTAGAACATAGCCCCTTCCCTCATTTGAGGGCATAAGCCCGTCTGCAAGCAGAAATGAAATTGCCCTGATATGGTCCGCAATAACCCTTATGGAGGTATCGCTCTCCGCGCTTTTCCCGTAAGTTGTATTTGAAAGGCCTGCTATCGCAGATGTCAGAGGCGCGAAGAGGTCGGTATCAAAATTATTAAGCTGGCCCTGCAATACAGCAGAGATTCTTTCAAGCCCCAGGCCCGTATCTATGCTCGGTTTTGGCAGGGCTGTAAGATTTCCGGATTCATCCCTGCTATACTGCATAAAAACAAGATTCCAGAGTTCAAGAAACCTGTCGCAGTCGCATCCGACTTTGCATTGCGCTTTGCCGCATCCGACATGCTCCCCCCGGTCAATTATTATCTCTGAGCAGGGGCCGCACGGCCCGGTGTCTCCCATCTGCCAGAAGTTATCTTTTGCTCCAAGCCTCACAACCCGGTCGGAAGAAATGCCTGTTAAATCTTTCCAGAGGTTTTCAGCCTCGGCGTCATTTTCATAAACGGAAACCCAGAGCCTGTCCTTCGGAAGTTTAAATATGCCCGTCAGCAATTCCCATCCGAACAGTATCGCGTCTTTTTTAAAATAATCCCCGAATGAAAAATTGCCGAGCATCTCAAAAAAAGTATGATGCCTTGCCGTGTGCCCCACATTCTCAAGATCGCTGTGTTTGCCGCCCGCCCTGAGGCATTTCTGGCAGGAGACCGCTCTCGTGTAAGGTCTTTTTTCTTCTCCAAGAAAAACAGATTTGAACTGCACCATGCCCGCGTTCGTAAAAAGCAATGTGGGGTCGTTCTTGGGAATCAGAGACGAGCTTTTTACAATCTCATGGCCTCTGGATGAAAAATAATCCAGAAAGGTCTTTCTTATCTCATTGCTCTTCACAAAAGCCTTCCTACTTAATCACTCCGGGTTCATTGCTTATAATATGCATGAGTTTCCCGTCAACGAATGTGAGCCTTGTTTTTAAAAGGCCGGTTCTGGAATATACCCACTCTTCCCTGTATTTCCCGTCCTCTGAAGGTTTTAATACATTGATCTCCATAGGCGAACCCCACGCATATCTGACCTGCTGCTGCGTCATGTTAGGGGCAATCTCGCCGCGTTTAATATGTTCCTGTAGGGCTTGAGGAAACCCTTTTATTTCATCAGGCGAATACCTCACGTCACTGATACAACTAAAAAACAAAGAACCTAAAGCCAAACTCAAAACACATAAAGCCAGCGCTCCCTTTCGCATCAATTTATTCCTCCTTTATCCTTAGTTGTCTAAGTATTTTATTGATTGTATCAAAAGAATACCCCTTCCTGATGAGAAATCTCCATATTTTTTTCTTAATTTCCTCATCGGAATAATTTTCAATACTCCTCAACTTTTTAGTTGCCGCTTTCTCTGCCCTAGCTACTTCATCAGAGCCGTTATCGGTGAAGATATCTTTTATTAATCCGTCGGGTATGCCCCGGCGTTGAAGAAAAATCCTGACTCCGCGGTCGCCGAGCAGCCTGGTCTCTTCAGCAGTCCTCCTTAGAGACACAGCAAGCGCCGCATCATTTATAAATCCCTTTTCGCTTAAATGATTAATCGTCTGTTCAATAATCTCCTCTGAAAAACCCTTAAGTCGGAGTTTATCGGCAAGTTCTTTTTTGCTCCTGTCTCTGTAGCCCAGCAGCCTGTAAGCGTACCGAACCGCATCTGCCTTGCTCAAATTAGAAAAACTCATTTTTATAAGGCAACCAGTAATTGAATAACATGTTCAGCTTTGTACCGCGGCAATTACTTGCTGAACCTCTCAATCTTCATCTGGTCTTTTTGCTGCTGAGACGAGGCCTCAAATGTAAGGTCGCTTGTAGACTGAATGCCTTTAACCTTAAGCGCAAAATCATCCGCATTTGTTGCGCCCCTGAGAGCCTCCTCATATGTAATAAGCCCGGACTTATAAAGTTTAAAGAGAGACTGGTCAAAGGTCTGCATATTATAGTGAACCACACCCTGCGCAATAACGTCTGTCAGCAGTTTTGTTTTGTCCGGGTCCAGTATGCAGTCCTTAACAGTCATTGTGGCAACAAGCACTTCAACTGCCGGAACCCGGCCTCTGCCGTCAGCCCTCGGCATAAGCCTCATTGATATTATGCCTTTAATGACCGCTGCAAGCTGCATCCTGACCTGCTTGTGCTGATACGGCGGGAATACCGATATTATTCTATTTATGGTCTCCATAGCATCAATCGTATGAAGGGTGCTGAGCACAAGATGGCCGGTCTCTGCCGCGGTAAGGGATATCTGTATCGTCTCAAAGTCGCGCATTTCGCCGACAAGTATTACATCAGGGTCCTGCCTGAGCGCGGCCCTTAACGCCTTGCTGAAAGACTCTGTGTCCGTGCCTACCTCTCTCTGATTTATAATGCTGTTTTTATCCCGGTGCAGATATTCTATGGGGTCTTCTATCGTTACAATATTATTTGTGCGGTTGCTATTTATATAATCAATCATTGAAGCAAGCGTAGTTGACTTACCGCTTCCGGTTGTGCCTGTAACAAGTATAAGGCCGCGCGATTCAAGAGCTATCTTCTTTAAAACATCAGGTAATTGCAGTTCCTCTATTGTCGGAATCCTGACAGGTATAACTCTGAATACAATGCCGACCGCGCTTCTCTGGACAAACACGTTGCACCTGAATCTGCCGAGTCCGGGTATGCTGTAGGCCAGGTCCATATCGTTTTTCTTTTTAAATACCTCTCTTTGCCCGGGACTCATAACAGAAAAGGCGATTTTGAGCGCATCTTCCTGAGAAACTTTATTTGCAGAGGGCATAGGCGTTAGTTCCCCGTAAACCCTCATTATAGGGGGAGAACCGACCTTTATGTGAAGGTCAGACGCATTCTGCGCCATAGCGTTTTTAAGGAGTTCATTTACATCCATCGTCTTCCCCCCTTACTTTCTTGCATTAATGGCTTCCGTGATTTTAGCCTCTATCTCTTTTGCAGTGTCAGGATTGTTTTTCAAAAATTCCTTAACGTTTTCCCTTCCCTGCCCTATCCTGCTTCCGGCATAACTGTACCAGGCGCCTGATTTTTCAATAATCCCCTTATCAACTCCGAGGTCTACGATCTCTCCGGCCCTGGATATTCCCTCATTAAAATATATGTCAAACTCGGCCTGTTTGAACGGAGGCGCAACCTTGTTCTTCACAACCTTGACTCTTACCCTTCCTCCTATCGCCTCCTGATTCTCCTTTATGCTGTCTATCTTTCTTATATCAAGCCGCATGGACGAATAAAATTTCAGCGCATTTCCTCCTGTGGTCGTCTCGGGATTCCCGAACATCACGCCTATCTTCATCCGTATCTGGTTTATAAATATGACTGTGGTCAGGGACCTGGATATTGCGGCAGTGAGCTTTCTCAACGCCTGACTCATAAGCCTGGCCTGCAAGCCCGGAAGCGAGTCGCCCATATCGCCCTCTATCTCCGCCTTCGGCACAAGCGCCGCCACGGAGTCTATAACGATAATATCAATAGCGCCGCTCCTTACAAGAGATTCCGTAACTTCAAGCGCCTGCTCTCCGGTATCGGGCTGGGATATAAGGAGGTCCTCAATCTTTACCCTGAGTTTTTTTGCATAATTTATATCCAGCGCATGTTCTGCGTCAATAAAAGCAGCCGTGCCGCCTGCCTGCTGCGCCTGGGCAATTGCATTAAGGGCAAGTGTTGTCTTTCCGGAGGACTCAGGGCCGTATATTTCTACTACTCTCCCCCTCGGGTAACCTCCTATGCCTGTTGCCATATCAAGCGCAAGCGAGCCTGTGGGAATAGCCTGAATTCCTTCTGCAACTTCACCGGAGCCGAGTTTCATTATCGCGCCTTTGCCGAAATTCTTTTCTATCTGAGAGATAGCCATCTCAAGCGCCCTTATCTTATCCTTGCTTGTCACTTCCTTGCTCATCATGCCTCCTTTAAAATAAGCTCTTAGCTTTCATCTAACCACCCTAAAGAGATTTCCCTCAGCTTTAAGTGCTCTGCTCCTGAAGGCTTGAGGATGCTCTTCATCAGCGTTATATTGTTAACCTCTATCTTACCAAAATCAACAGTTTTAAGTGTAGCAAGTTCCTGCGTTAGCGCATCCTGGTTTTTCAGGGATTTAACCCGGCCGATGGTAAGGTGAGGCGTAAACTGTTTATCATCCCTTTCAAAACCAAGTTCTGCCATTGCTTCGTCTATGTCCTGCTGGAGCCTTATTACCTCTTCCGAGTCCCGCATTCCAATCCATATAACTCTCGGATGTTTTAAATTCGGGAATACGCCTGCCTGTGCTACCTGGAGATAAAACCTTGCATGCGCTTTAGCCAGAAAAACCAGTTTTTCATTTATATTGTTTAGTTGTTCTTCGGGTGTGTCTCCCAAAAACTTCAGGGTCAGATGAAGGTTTTCAAGCGGAACCCATTTAACATCCGCTCCGCTGGCCTTCAACCTTTCAACATGAACATAAATATTCCTTTTAAGTTCTTCAGGCAGTTCAATTGCTATAAAGCATCTTAACCCCATAGGGATACAACCTCATGCAAAAACTCAAGCGCGGCCATTGAAGCAGCCAGTTTTATTTCTTCCCTTGCGCCGTCAAATATCAGGCCCTTTGATTCGGTTCCGTTTTCAAAAGATACCGCCATAAAAAGCAATCCTGTTTTTTTATCTTCTATGGGATTGGGGCCGAGGTTTCCCGTAACAGAGAGCGCAAAATCGGTCTTTGTTTTCATCCTAATACCCTCTGCCATGGCCCTTGCAGCTTCTTCGCTTATGGTCCCATGTTTTTTTAAAATTGATTTTTTAACGCCCAACAGCTTTATCTTAGACTCGGCGGAATAACATATAATTGACGAATCAAAAAAATCTGACGCGCCTGGCAGTGATGTTATCTTATGACTTATGAGACCTGCGGTGCATGATTCGGCAAGAGAAAGCCTGAGGTTCCTCGTTCTGAAAATTTCGTGAATCTTTTTAATTATTTCTAATTCAGAAGTTTCCATAACTGCAATGCCAGATTCGCATATACGCCGGCCATTATATCATCAGCCATTACGCCGAAACCGTCTTTAAAAGCAGTCTCAGCCTTTTTTACCGGCGGTGGTTTAATTATGTCAAAAAACCGGAACATAATAAAGCCTCCGATAAGATATTTCCATTCAAGCGGGATGAAGAGGACAGACACGAGATACCCGGCAAATTCGTCAATGACTATATGCTGCGAATCCTTCTGCCCGAAAAGCTCTTCCGCCTTGCCTGACGAGACAAGGCCTGTAATCACAACAAGCAGCGTCAGCGCAATATGCAAATACACGGACGGCTTAAGAACCGCCATAAACACAAACGCCGCCAGAGTTCCGAATGTGCCCGGAGCAAAAGGCAGATAACCTATAAAACCCAAGGTGGCGATGTATTTTAAAAATATCATATGATAACGCCCTCACGACAGAAAAATCTCTGCAAAAAGCGAAAAGCGTTCAGAAACAGTTTAGCTTGATTTTTCTTTCTATTCCTCAACTATTTTATAACTCCATTCAACCTTTGCCGAGCCTTCAAGCGTAGCCTTAACAGAGCAATATTTCTCCATTGAGAGTTCAACAGCCCTTTTTACCGCCTCGTCAGAGATACTTTTTCCTCTGACCGTAAATTCTATACTTATATCAGTGAATTTTTTCGGATAGTTCTCAGCCTTCTCTCCTTTAACCACAATCTCAACGCCTTTTACTTCCTGCTTTTTCTTTTTTAGTATAGAGACTATATCCATGCCCGAACATCCGCCAAGTCCTATTAAAAGCAATTCCGTAGGTCTAGGGCCGGTATTTCTGCCTCCAACTTCCCTATCGCCGTCCATGACTATTGCATGGCCTGATGCGCATTCACCGACAAATTGAAGACCATCCACATAAGTAACCTTTGCATCCATATTCCCCTCCAGAAAAATTATAGATAACTCATTAAATCAGAGGCCTAGTGGTTTGTCAAGCAATTTGACAATAACTCTACTCATAAGTTACGATACACTAATCGCGGGGTGGAGCAGTCCGGTAGCTCGTCGGGCTCATAACCCGAAGGTCAGAGGTTCAAATCCTCTCCCCGCCACCAATTTCTTTACTGCCTCAATCATTATCAAAAGGAAGATTTCCGGGACATAACTCCACACGAATTAGTGCTTATGCCCGCTGCTAGGAATGCCTGTCTTGGCCTCGGATAACGCGCCCTCAAAATTAGTCACTGTGCCGCCGTATTTAGCGGCAAACTTCCAGGCCTCATCCTTTGAGGAAAAAGCTATCTTGCTTTTCTGACTCATGGTCCCGGGCGCAGAAGAACCGACGACAAAGAAAGCCTTTTCTGCATCAAGCATGTTCTCGGGATGAAGATACTCAGCCGCTTTTACATTCCTCGGCTTTTCCTTAAGCTTCATGCTCATCGCGGCAACGCAATGTATGGAGCATACATGGATTGCGCCCTTTGAGGTCTGGAACTCATATCTTGTTCTTGCGAACTTGTTTCTGTCCATTCCGCAGTTGTCGCATTTTTCCTTTTCTGTAAATTTCTTGGGGTTATTAATAGGATGTTCTATATCAAGCCTTTCGGCGGATAATACAGCCATTACTTCTCCAATTTCATTAGAGACTAATCCGGATAATACCGCTGCGGCAAATAAAAATATTAACATTAATAAAATTTTTTTAACCATTGCTTTACCCCCTCTTCTTGTTTTAGCAATCTCTTTGTTGAAATCATTTCGGCTTAAGCATCTCCATTGTCACGTCATTGAAACCGATTATTCTTCCTCCGTGTTTTTTCTGGTAGGCCTCGGCATTTTTTAAATCCGAGAAAGGGACCAACGCCTCTCCCATGGGTCCCATAATATCTCCGCCGTATACATAAAAAGCCTTTTCCGCGTCTATCCAGTTTCCCTCCGGATGTTTCCAATCGGATTTTCCCATGTCATTTACATAGACAGCAACTATATCCCCGGGGCGGTCGGGCTGGAGGTAAAAAAGGAACATGTCCACCGTGCTGCAGAACGAGTCATATTTCTTGCCTTTATAATGTATCTGCGCCTTGGCTCCGGGGAAATCCACTATTATCATTCCGCATACATGACAGGCATGCTCTCTGGCAAATTCAACCGGAAGAGGCTTTGTGCCGGCGTCTTTAGAGCATGACGCAAGCATAATAATAATCAAGATAAAAAAAACCCGTCTCATAATCATAAGTTTTATAATAACTTAACCCTGCAGAGATGTCATCGGCAACCCTGCAGGGTTTTTACAATAGGGGAGAGAGGCGCTATTTCTTTGTAAGCGTTACATTCAGGTCAGAGGCCTTGCCTGCAGATACATCCACGTCCTTTGTTACCTCTTTGAACCCTTCATGCCATACCTTTACCTTGTATTTTCCTGGAGGCAGGTCTTTTATCTCAAAGCTGCCGCTTGCGTCTGTTATCGCAACATACGGATGCTCTGAAACGTATATATAGGCCCTCATCCATTCATGGGTGCTGCATTTTACTTGATGAAGCCCTATTCTCTTTAGAGGCTTGGTTATAACCTGATCCTTATTCGGAAGCGCCAGGTTATACACGGACGCCCTCTTGTCCTGAAGCAGGATGCCGAGGTTTGTATTGTGCATTACCGGGTCGCTGTTTTTTGCCGTAAAGTTTGACCCCTTGTAGCTGATGCTTACAAGAGGCTGGAAATAACATTTGTTATTGTCGATTGTGACGTCTTTCTTCGGGGCTGCCTTTCCCTTTTTTACGTCCTCAACTATTACCAGAACATTCTTGACCTCGTTGGCAGGCGATATGATATACATATGTGCCTGCTGGTCCTGACCGCAGGTGGTCCGTATTTTGGCGGCATCTGCCGGTGTTTCCTTCGGTGAAATCTTAATCTGAATCATAGGGTCTTTTATCTTTTCTGCCGCCTTTATCTTTCCCTTAATGCTTCCGCCGTTTTTAACGTCCACAACCTCATAGGCAAATGAGGTTGCGGCAAGCAATAGAGAAAAAGCTATAACTAACACAAAAAACTTTTTCATCTTTTTCCTCCTCGTTTGAGTAATTGTTAGGGCGATGCCCTTTTGCTATTTCATAATGCTCTGTATATTTCTCTGAAGCTCATCCTCGTGTATGTAATGCCCCACCACCTTTCTTACTATTTTTTTTGAGTCCACAAAAACCAGAACAGGGACATAATTTATTTTATATGCCCTGAGCACATCCTCTCTGTTTCCGGCAAACATAGGGAAAATAAAACCGAGTTCCTGCTTGTAGGCCTTAATCAGCTTCTGGTCCTTGGCCATTACATTTATGCCCATAATCCTGAGGTTCTTCTCTCCGAATTTTGCCTGTGCCCTTTTCAGATACAATATAAGCTGGGTGCAGTAAAAACAGGCATTGTGAGTGAAATACATGATTGTCGGCCTGTCCATCAGGGTCGCTATATCCACACTTTTGTTATTCTCATCAAGCATCACAAACGTCGGCGCAGGCGAGCCTTCTTTAATGCCTTCCCCTGCGTATGACAGAGAAGACAGAAGACAGATAAAAGACAACAGAAAACAGATGAATAATAATCCTCCTCCTGTCTTCCCTGCTATTGTCTGTTGGCTATTGCCTCTTGTCTTCACTCTCACATCTCCATCTTTATCAAATCGTATCTCATCATATTTCTATAGTGATGCCCGTATATCAACGGGATGCCGTCAGCCTCTGCATGAGGATAGGGGAATGTGTTGATGACGCTCTCCTGTTTCGGATTCAGGGTTATCCCGCGGCCTTCCGACATTCTTATCCTGTTCGGAGGCAGGTTGCCGAAGTAAAAATCCCTCAGGTCAGGCCTCTTTTTCGCCTCTGATAAATCCACTGGCATCCATCTGTTTCCTCCGATATAAAACTTAACCCAGCTATGGGCGCTGATACAATCTGCCTCGAGCTTTCCGGATTTTTTAATCTGAGATGGATATGGAATAATTATTCCCTGTTCCCATTTCGCGGGAACCGACTTATACATCATCATGCTCCTGAAAAGGGCATGGAATTCATCGCACCTCCCTATCTTCTCCTCAAATGTGATATTGCTTACTCCCCTGCCGCATACCTCATGAACATATGAAAGCCTGTCTATGATAGCGTCGTATATCTTCCTGCCTATCCTGACAGGATCCCGCTCATTCCCGACAAGTTTGTCAACAAATTTTGCAATTTCATCGTCCCATTTTTCCCATTCAGACGGCTCCAAATACATCTTGGGGTTATTGCTTAATTCCTTGTTTACCCGGCCGGCATATCTTTTTATCCTGTAGCTCACGACAATCTTATCCCCAGGGACTAAACTGCCCGTGGGAAAAAAGAACATGTTATTCCGCTGCGAGGCATCCGCTGTTTGCTTATAAGGCATTCTTGAACTTACCGCTAAATCGGACACCTCCTGATCGAGGTCCTTAGGAGGAACCGGCATCCATATATTTATTTTTTTGCCTGAAGGCTGCTTAAGGATTTCAGTGGTATAAGTTATCCGGAGATTTAAGGCCTTTACCTTTTTATCGTCAAGCTCGGCTTCCGCTTCCCGGCAGCCAATCATAACGCTCCCGATTCCCAGCAGGACGTCTTTAAGAAACTCTCTTCTATTCATAATATGCTTTCCTTAAAATCTTATTCCGCGCACTCGCTGCCCTCTTTCGTCTCTTTTGAAGAAGGCGTTACCTCGCCTACGATTGAGAGCAAAAGCATCTTTTTATCGGGGTCGTTGGTCCAAACCTCAACGCTCTTATTCAGTTTGCCCGGCCTGTTCTTTGTATCAACAGTAACGGTTACTATGCCTTTTTCTCCGGGCGCTATCTCTGCCGAACCGGCAGAGGCCTTGGTGCAAGCCCTTCAGGCCGGGACCAGCTCTTTTATCTTAAGCGCGCTGTTGCCTGTATTAACAAATTCAAAGTCATGGCTTACGATATCTCCCTCTTTGACAGCGCCGCAGTTAAATCTGGTTTCGGTAAACTTTATCGCAGGAGCAGATAACTTCTCAGACTCATCAATAGCATACGCAGCCGCGGCGAAAACCGTAATTACAAATAAAATAGTAATTAGCCATTTATTTTTCTCTTTCATAACACAATCTCAATGCTTGCAGTTTCATTCGGCGAAAGTTTTATTTTTTTCTCCTTATATCCGAACCCTTCATGCCATACCTTCAAGGTATACTCGCCGGGAAGGAGATTATCAATTACAAATGAACCCCGCTCATCGGTCACCGCAGCGTAAGGATGGTCAAACACAAATACATATCCCCTCATCCACGGATGTGAACTGGATGTCGCCTTTATAACTCCTGTATCCGGCTGATACCTGTGGTATCCCTTTATCGGTTTCACGATCTTTTTGCCCTTTTGAGGAAAGGCTACATTGTAAATGGTTGCTCCGTCCTTTAACTCCCTACCGGAAACCTTTTTCTGGCGTTCAAGCCAGAGCTTCAACTGAAGCGTATGCAGGATGTCGTCATCGTTTTCAAGCACAAAATTGCCTCCGACGAACCCGATGCTGACAAGCGGCTCTATCCTGCACTTATTTATGGTCAGGTCAACAACAGTATTTTGGGGAATAGCTTTGCCCTTCTTCGGTTCGTCTATAAAAACAACCGCGTTCTTTACCCTTGAATCAGAGATAATATATTTATTGAGTTTTTGCCCTTTGCCGCAGACATCCGTATTTTTGTCTATAACAATGCTCTCATCAGCCGGCCTGCTGCCCTTGAACTTAACCAGGCCTTTAATGGTTGCTCCGTTTTTGACCGGCACTACCTCATGCCCTATCGCCGCGCCTGCAAAAAGCAGGAGGGACGATAGAATGCTTACAAAATACTTAATCACAATCTTTACCTCCGTATTTTTTATTTTTTTTTGTTTATGCCAAATATCTCTTTTTAAAAAGATGATAGCTCACAATAAGGGGCAAGGCGACCCAAAGAAGCGATACGCCCCAGAGAACCGAGGTTCTCATATATTCCGGAAGCTCTACAGAAGCCAGGCCTAAAAAAACCTTCAGCTCGCCTATGGATAAGAAGTTCAGAACGCGGTATATATCAACAGGATTCAGGGTCAACAGAGTGGAAAATATGTCACTTCCTACGGCCCCTTTTGTGACTATGAGAAGCCCGACAAGCCCGAGGTCGTAAAGCACCGCAAAGAACAGCCAGAGAAACACTGTAAAGGCGATAACCCTTGCCCTCTCATTAAAGAGGATGGATACCAGAAAAGATACGCTCAAAAAGATAAGCCCGAGGATTACGGAATTGAGCATAAATATGACGTAGCTGCCCACAGCGCTGAAACCGAGCTGGATTAACAGTATCGCGCCTGAGATACCGAGCCCCACAAGCGTTGAGATTGCCAGGGCAATCGCAAGGCCGAAGAATTTCCCCATGATGAATTCGCTTATGGATATCGGTGACGACAGGAATATCTCAAGGGTGCCTTTATCGCGCTCGTCAGCGATTATGCCGCCGCCGAGCGTAAGCGCAAGTATGGGGATAAAATAAGTAACAAGGCTTGTGAGGCTTGCGATGGTAGCATCCATGCTCCTGAACCCAGCAACCCCGGAGGTCGCGCCTCCAAAATAAGCTATGACAATCGTAAACGCCGCAAATCCCGAAGCAATGACAAGCACCCATTTGCTTTTTAATTTATCCGACAGTTCCTTTAGGGCTATAGCCCTCATAGCGTTAGTGAATACCAAAGAACACCTCCTCAAGGTTAGGTTCCCTTATAGAAATATCAACGACATTGCCGTTCCTGCCCATGACGGCAGAGAGAACCCTTAGCTTTTCTTCCTTCTGAAGGCTGGCAGTGAGGCAGCCTTCTTCATATCCTATGTCCGATGCGCCAGCCTCCTTTAAAATCCTTTCAAGGGCTTCATCCTTTCCCTTAAGCGCTACAGAGATCTTTAAAGGTAGATTTAAATCCGAATAGAGTTCTTCAAAACTTCCCACTGCCTTAAGCGCCCCTGCCTTTAATACCGCAACCCTGTTTATCTTGTCCTCTATCTCAGCCAATATATGCGAAGAAAGTATAACCGTGAGTTTTTTTCTTGCCCTCACATTGCTAAGTATGTTGTAGAATTCCTTTGTCCCGACCGGGTCCAGTCCGGAAGTGGGTTCATCGAGCACCAGAAAATCAGGGTCGTTGCATAGCGCTTGAGCAAGATTCAGCCTTTGCCTCATCCCTTTGGAATAACCCCCGACCCTTCTGTGCGATGCATTATCAAGGCCGACCTTCTTCAATATCACAGGGACGCCGCCGAGGTCTCCGCCCTTAACTTTTGTGAACAGCTCCAGGGTCTCTTTCCCGGTCAGGTTGTCGTAAAAATTAACCCTCTCAGGCATATAGCCCATTTTCTTCCTTATCTCTTTCCAGTCTTTTGGGGTCAGCTCCTTGCCGTTGAATGAGAGCTTTCCCGCTGAAGGCCTTGTAATCCCGAGCATTATCTTAAGCAGGGTTGATTTGCCTGAGCCGTTAGGCCCCACAAGCCCGAGTATCTCGCCCTCGTTTATCTTAAGCGAGATTGAATCAATAGCCTTTACGTCTCCGAAGTTTTTTGATATTTCCTTAAGTTCAAGCATTGAATTCTCCTCAATGGGTAACGGGTATTTTTTCTATGTCGCCTAAATATTTTTCAGGATTATACGGATATTTAGCCTTTACTTCCTTCCAGTCTTTGTGCAGGGGGAGCATGGACGGTTTGCTGTCAAATACTTTCGGGACTTTAAGTATGGGGAATTGTTTTTCAAGCATCCAGAGAAGCTGGAATGACGCGCTCGCATACAATAATTTCGCCGCTGGATACCTCCAGAGGATATGGTCTACAACGGTATTGGATTCGTAAGGCATGTCGCCGACGCCGTCTCCTGTCATGTCCCATCCCATGTAATCGCTCCAGTAGTTGTTATCCCACTGCTGGTCTTTTCCGGCGATAAACTTTACCTGAACCTTATTGCTTATGAATGAATTTCCTTTTACGGCATTATCCTCCGAGCCGCCCCAGCTGTGCAGGCCCAGATGGTTATTCATTATAAGGTTTGAAAACAGGTTATTGAATACGGAGTTATAGAAAAAAACGCCCCTTGCGTTGCCTATGACTGTATTGCCGGTAATATTGCTTCTCGTGGTCTGGATTATGAGCATGCCGTGCGTCTGGTTGCCGACAGACACATTATCCGCAATCGTAGACTGCTTTGAATACATGATGGCAAAACCGACAAGATTGCTTATCGCCCTGTTCTTGGTGAACGTAATCCTGTCCACCCACATTGTGTGTATCGCATAGCGGGAATTTTTTATCTCATTGTCTATTATCTTCCCGTCATGGGATACTTCAATATACATCCCGTCGCGGCAGTTCTCTATTCTGTTGCCTATTATAGTTGCTTCCTGGCTGTTTGTTAGATATATGCCGTTTCCTCTATGGTTTAAGTCCAGTTTCTTCTTGCTTTCAATGGTGTTGTTTTCTACTCTAATGCCTTTGGCCCCAACGCTCCAGACGCCGTGCATCACGCCATAAAGCCGGTTATTTTTTACGACAGCCCCTTCAGCCTCTTTTGTTATGTATATCCCTGAAGCGGCCAGGTCCGATGAAGGGCTTTCGTCAATTATCGTAAACCCTTCAACAATAACGCCCCGGCTTGCTATCTCAACAATAACGCCTCCGTTTCCAATCAGGGTGGGATTATTCACGCCTTTGAGATATACCGCCTTATCTATTCTGATCCTCTCTTTATGCTCTCCGCCCTTAACCTCTATAACATCGCCAGCCTTTGCCTTTTTTAAGGCCTCGGTGATTGTTTGATACTCTGTCCCCACAATCAGGGTCTTAGCATAAGAAAGCGAGGGGCTGAATAACATCAAAGATATAAAAAAAGCAAAAAGCAAAAGGCTAAGAGATGTCAATATTTTTTCTCTTTGACCCTTGCTGCTTGCCCCTTGCCCCTCTTTTTTCTTTTTTATCAACGCCGGGCATCTATCCTCATCCCAGAAATTCATCTGGCATTCAAGGCAATCCAGGCATTCACTCTGCCTGATTTTTCCCTCAGGAGTTATTGCCTGCGCATTGCATTCTCTTCCGCATATCTTGCAGGTCCCGCAGAAGTCATGCCTTCTAAGTTTCGCCAGCGGCATAAACTTAATTAACGACGGCAGGCTCAAGGCCGCTCCGAGGGGGCAGAGATAGCGGCAGTAGGCCCTGTATACTACTAACGAGCCTGCGGTAATCAGAACAAAATAAAGGACAAAATACCACTGTCTGTGAAGTTTCAATACAAAGCTCTTAAAGGGCTCAACCTCGGCAAGATATTCAGAAAGCATGAAACTGTAGAACGACACACCAAATATAACGGCAAATATCACATACTTAAGATATATAAGCTTCCAGTGGATTTTTTCACTGATATGCAGCCTGAACTTTGGGAACAATTTCATATACAATTTATTTAAAAGTTCAACCATTGCCCCATATGGACAGAGCCATCCGCAGAAAACACCCCGGCCCCATGGGATAATTGTCAGAAAAATGAAGACAAAGGACAGGAATATATAAGGCTCCATGAGAAAAAGCCCCAACGGAAATCCCCCTTCTTTTAAACTGCTTGTCATTATGACTATGTTTGTCGTCGTAGGCTGGGCCTTGAGCACAAGGCCGACATATACAAACGAGAACAGAAGCGTTCCGTAGGTGAATATTTTTACCAATCTTTTGTTTTTTGCGAGATGGTCTTTGAATATCATCATTACAACCAATAACAGCAGGAACACTGAAAAAATGGCAATCAAGTCACACTTCTGCAGCCATATCTGTCTCCAGGGAGTAATCGCCAGCGTCTCGGTTGTATCTTCAAAAAAACGCCTCAAGATGCCCATAAACTATTCCGTAAACCTTTCAGGAACCGCATATTCCACATGAAAAGATTTAAATTCCTTTTTAGCGACGGAAACGCGGTAAGGAAGCAGAAGGTTCAACCTAAACGGCTCTGCCGGGTCAAAATCCTTGTCCCTGATAATGAATATCCCTCCCTCGTTTATAGAGGGGGCGCCTTTGGCATACAGCTCGGATAGCACTCTGTAATCCCTATCCTTTAACATATATACCTTAGCGCCCTGCTCTATGTTGAACCTGTCAAAAACGCCTCCGCGGACAAATCCCGTGCCTTTAAATGATCCTTTGCCCCTTGATACTATGACTATCGCGGATTCATCGCTCTTCAGCCTTCCCATCACATCCTTGTAAAGCGCATCTCCGAGGAGACTTCTTCCTATGGACGGTTGCGTTACAATAGCGACATAAAGGTCCAGATGCACCTCATCTCCTTGAAGACCGAGATATTTATTCGTTATCGCAAGATTTTTTACAGCGCCTGATTTTTTAAGCTCATCCCAGGTAAGAGCCAAGTATTTCTGATTAAGTTTTTTTGCCTTGCCTTTTGTACCCTTCATTACGCCTGAAGCGTCGGCAACACGTCTTGCGCTCTCAAGTATTATTGAATTCTGGACCACAGCCGTGACAGTGGCTCCTGAAACCGCATCCATTGAAATTTCACTTCCAACGGACAAAGGATTTTTGATGTTCTTTCCTTTATATTGTTTTATGAAGTCCAGATAATTTTCTTCTTTAAGCCCGATTAAGACTATAGGCTCTGAATGAAAGAGAAGCTTTACGCCTGTGATTGTTCCGTTTGTGTCCATCCCTATCAGTGTTTCAAGATGTTTTCCTGAATAACCGACTAATTTGCCGGTCCATTCCTTTGAGATAAAGACATACCCGGCAAGCTTGCCGTCCCTGTATCCTTCCCAGTAACCTTTTTTCTGAACAAACTTCGTCGCCTGAAGCACATCCTCAAGCTTATAACTGTATCTGTGCTCAAATAATTTCCACTGGTCTGCAGCAAATCCGGACCCGGCAAAACCAAAAATAAAAATAAACATTAACGCCGCTCTAATCTTTCTCATAATCCCCTTCTCTCTAATTAGTTTCTCCAATATTTTGTTTTGTATCCGGAGCCTGGTTTCCCGGCTCCGGATACTTTTTACTCTCAAATCAGGCTTCCACTATAAACCTCATCCTCATCTCAAGGTGCAGCGCATGGCAGAAGTTTGTGCAATAGGCCCAGTATACGCCGGGCTTGTCAGCCGTAAATGTAACCGACTTTGTCTGGAACGGGTTGATATTGAAGCTTACGTTATGGTTCTCAAGAACAAAGCCGTGGCTCAGGTCCGATATCTCATCGTTGTTTGTTACGATGACCGTTACCCTGTCGCCCTTCTTTACCCTTACCTCCTGCAATCCATACGCAGGCGCGTTTGCCGTAAGCTTGACGATAACATCTTTGCCCTTTCTTTCAACGCCGCTCTTTGTTACGGCAAGCGGGTGTTCAAACATGTTAACGCGGTCCTTCACATACGGCTCAATGAGTTCCTTCTTGACCATGATGACGTCATGCGGTTCAATGTATGCCGGGCTGTCATGGACCAGTTTTAGTTTATCGCCGCTGATATCCACGAGCTGCTCGTTTTCAGGCTTAAGCGGCCCTACGTTAAGGAATCTGTCCTTTGACATCTTATTGAGCGAAACAAGCCACTGGCCGTCCGCATCCTTTGTCTCGGACATCGTTGACATGAGATGGCCGACCTGATAGTGGATATCAAGCACATCAACGATATGCGGGTTTTTCTTCTTTTCAGCCTCAGGAAGTTTTTCCGCCTCTATTGCCTTCTTGATATTCCACTTAACATTCGTGCTGTCAATAAAAAGCGAGGTTATGGCATTTCCCCTTCCGTCAAAACATGTATGGAGAGGGCCTAAGCCGATAAAAGGCTGGGCGACAATGCACTGTTCAGGTTTTATCTTGCCCGCATAAGCGCCTGCTATCTTGGATATGTCAACTACTGTGCATGTAGGAGAGACCTTGCCGGAGCATATTGCATACCTGCCGTCAGGAGATACATTTACTCCATGCGGGTTTTTTGGTACAGGGATCTGAAGAACTATATCCCTGGCCTTGCCTTTCGTGGCGTCAATAACCTTTACCCCGTTTATCGTCTTATAGTTGCCCTTTTTCAGGTTTTCCCTTATCGCATCCCAGTTGAATACGAAAAGGTAGTCGTGGTCTGCGGCAAGCATCTCTGAAACGGTCCAGCCCTGCTCCGAGTTATAGGAAGTGGCAAATGAATATTTGCCCTGATAGTCTGTGCCCGCGAGGTCCAGGTTGGACTCTATCATCACCTGGCAGACTACCTGCATCCTTTCCGTATCAACTATGGTATGGGCTCCGTTGTATTCTTTACGGCCCGCCTTTGAGGATTTTGCGTCATTCGGGAAAGGCACCTGAAACTCGCTGTTGCATGCAAGCCATTCTGTCTTTGGATACCTCTGAGGGAATGAGCCGTGAAGGCCCTGGATATTCGGGAGCTCGCAGATGGCGTCTACTTCAAGATAGTCTATCCTTATCCTGGCTATCCTGTTCTGAGCCTTATCGTTTACAAAAAGGTATCTGCCGTCATAGGTCCCGTTCTTATACGAACCGTGGACATGATGGGTATCTCCGATTGTCTTGCCCTTGAGGAGTTTTTTACTCTCATTGGTGTAGCCCCAGCCCGTGCCGCATTCCAGGTTGAAAACAGGAATTCTCTTAATCTCGCGCATCGAGGGCACGCCGACGACCCTTACCTCTCCTGAATGCCCGCCGCTCCAGAAACCGTAGTATGCGTCGTACTCGCCGGGCTTTACCTCATACTTATGATTTCCATTCTTTTTGGTAGCGGCCTCGGCCTTGGCAACAAAGCCTTTATCTGCTGACCCGGGAATGATTTCCTTCTGCATAACAACGCCCGCGCCTGCTGCTGCGCCGGCAACGCCTAAATACTTAAGGAAATCTCTCCTGCCGATATTTTTATCTTTTTTATCTTCAGACATTTCCGAACCTCCTTTTAGTTTATGCATACCTTATTTCCCTGCAGTCTTGACAGGCAAACGGCCCATCAGTTCAAGCGTAAAAGATACGAGATGCCATCTGTCTTCTTCTTTCATAGAGTCTTCATAAGAAGGCATTCCTGCTCCGTCAAGGCCTGCTGTATATGCCGTATAAACATTTTCAGGGGCAAACCCTAATTTAAGGGCGCCTGTAGTGAAATCAAATGCAAGAATCTTATCTCCCCAGTCATCCTTCTGAAGTTCTGCTTTCGGGCCATCGCCTTTGCCGGTTTCGCCGTGGCATTCCCAGCATTTCATCTCTTTATATATTCTTTTGCCCTTTGCCACCGAATCAGCGCTGGCAAGCCATGCGGGTTTCTTCACAGGGAATGGTTTGCATGGCTCATCCTCTTTCCATCTCTTTGAGAAGGTCTTGATATACTGTATAACAGCCTTTCTTTCATTTAAGGGAACATCCGCTTGCGACGGCATATAGGCCCTTGGTATGCCGCCTGTTACAACTCTCATGAGGTCATCATCTGTAGGCAGACACCCTGTGGATGTTGTGCGGAATCTGAAAACTCCTGTAGTAAAATCTCTCGGATAAATAGTCTGCACCGAGCCTTTTTTCTGGAATCTTGACACTATGCCCATCAGCCCCTTGCCGTCTCCTTTGTTGCCGTGGCATATAATACAGCGGCTTTCAAAAACTTTTTTGCCAAGCTCAAGCGTCTTTTGGTCCGTTGCATATGTATTCCCGGCAACTGCTGCAAAAAATATCAGGAGCGCTAAAAAGAAAAATACTGCAGCAGTCTTTAACTTTGTACTATTATGTTTCATTTTTTGCCTCCCAGTTTGTATCCTTTTTTGTTGATACTACCTTTGTTGCCTAAACCAACTTATCCCCTTGCTCCTATTCAATCTAAGCCCTTCCTCCTTTCAATGCCCTTATAATCATCACCTCCCCCTCTGTGAAATAAAGGCATCAAAGACGCCTTACTTAACCTTTCCCATCAACTTAAGGGTATATGAGACCAGATGCCATCTGTCTGCCTCGCTCATGGAGTCTTCATAAGAAGGCATTCCTGCTCCGTCCAGGCCTGTTGTGTAGGCCGTGTAGACATTCTCAGGGTCCGAGCCCATCTTGGTTGCCCCTGTCGTAAAATCAAAGGCCAGTATCTTGTTGCCCCAGTCGTCTTTTTGAAGGTCTGCCTTGGGGCCGTCTCCTTTTCCTGTGTCTCCGTGGCATTCCCAGCATTTCATGTCTTTATATAGTTTCTTTCCTTTTTCAACCGAGCTCTTGCTTCCAACCCATTTTGGCTTTCTTACTACTACGGGCTTGCAGGGCTCTTCTTCTTTCCATCTTGTGGAGAAGGTCTTTACGTATTCAACTACTGCCTTTTTTTGTTCTTTTGTAAGCTGGTCTTTATGAGGAGGCATGAAGGACCTCGGAATCCCCTTATCTACAAGCAGTATCAGGTCCGCTTCTGTGGGAAGGCATCCTGTGGGGGTCGAGCGGAACCTGAAGGCTCCCAGGGTAAAGTCCCTGGGCTTTATCTCAAGTATCCTTCCGCTTTTTTCAGAGCGCTTCATAAGGCTTGCAGGGCCCTTTCCGTCTCCCTTTCTGCCGTGGCACACCAGGCAGCGCTCTTCGTATATCTTTTTACCGGGATTGTCTTTTACTTCTCCGGTTTGTTTTGCCTCTGCCTTTGAGGCTGCCTGCAGGCTAAGCAAAAATATGACTGAAATGATAAGGATAAGCGCGGCTTTAAAATCGCTTTTTTTAATCATGCTCCAACCTCTCTTAATCAATGAATAATTTGTTTTCATTTTGTCTTTGAAAGCGTCCTTACAAAGGAGACTAGGTCTGCTAGGTCTTGTTCTGTAAGGCTTAGGCCTTTTTTGCCAAAGGGCGGCATTGGGGTCTCAGCCCTTCCGTCTCTTATGGTTATTGCCAGGAACTCCGGGTCTGCGCCTTGCACTACAGGGTTTCTTAGGTTTACGCCAAGCTCTCCTTCTCCTTTTTTGCCGTGGCAAAGGGCGCAGCGGACTTTATAAAGTTCTCCACCGCGCTTTTCATCCGGCTTAAACCTGGCCACGTTGAATCTCTCGGGTTTTGAGGACGGCCTTTCTTTGGTTATGTATGTGATGAGTTTGTTTATCTCAGATTCTCCAAGGCCTCCTGCCGCAAGCTTCCAGGAGGTCATCTGTGTGCCTGCGCGGCCTTCCTCCAAAACTTTTTTGAGGTATTTATCTTCTGCGGCCTTTAAAAACGCGGGGTTTTTGATTGATGGTATTGTGTGGTTGAATATCTCATCGTAGTAGCTTTCTTTTCCGTCTGTGTGGCATGCGATGCAAAACATCTTGTAAAGCGCCTCTCCTTCGTCAGGCTTGCCTACTGCCATGCGGCCTTTTATCTTTCTATAAGCCTTGGGCATCTCCCCTGAGCGAAGGGATAGCACGTATGTTGCAAGGAGGTCTGTTTCTTCCGGCTTTACGCTTATCTTCATCTCGCTTTCAGGGACCAGGGCCCTCGGGTTTGTAAAGTGCTGTTTGTGCCAGTTGTAGGTGGTTTTTTCTCCTTCTACATGCCTCATGGGAAAGTATGCGATGGGCTGCGAGCCTACGATGTCAAGTTTTTTGCCCAGGGCTCCGCCTATTCCGTCTAATTTATGGCAGCCCCTGCAGCCTTTTTCTGTGAAGAGTTTTGCGCCTTTGGCTATGGTGTCATAGCCTTTTGCGGTAAGGGTTTCGTAGTCATGGCATTGGGTGCATGAGCTCTGGATATACTTTAAAGGCATTACCGGAAAGTCCCAGTGGGTTTCATGCCCTAGGCCATGGGCTTCTTTTTTATTTACAGCCCTTCCCTGTCCGTAATGGCAGACCGAGCAGCCGAATTTGTCCGGGGGATGGTTTTTAAGGTAAGCGCCGCTATGCTGTTTTAAGGGCAGCTTTGCAGAGGCCATCCTGGGGTTTTCTACTCCTATGTGGCAGCTGGTGCAGCGGTCTATCCTGTTAAGCGCGCCCAGGTAGAGCTGCTGGACTTCTTGTTTTAGTTGTCTTGCTTTTTTCTTTGCGGCGTCGTCTTTTGCAGCCTTTATTATCTGCTCTTTGTACTGCGCCTGGTATTTTTCCCACTCAGGCGTCAGCTCCCTGTAGGCAGCAAGAAGCGTAAATATCAGAAGGACTCCTCCTGATAAAAACAATATCCAGGTAAAAAACCTGTTGCGCATTTGTCTCCCTCTTCTTATATAAATTTAACTTTGTGCCTTTTTAGCTATTAGCTATCACCTGACACTGATAACTATTTCTTAATGAACCGGCCAAGCGCTCCTGCTCCAGAAGAAGTCCCAGTTCGGGCCCCTTAGCTCTGTGCCTACGTATGTGTAAATCAGATAACTCACAAGAAACATGGTAAAGAGCGCTATGGCTCCCATCCTGGTCGAGCCGGTCCTTTTTATTACGAACATGGACCACAAGATCATAAAGCCAACCCATATGTTTCCGGGGTTTATGAGAGTGATTAAAAGCTGGGGCACGTTGGGCCACCAGCTTCTGAACCATCCGAAGTTTATTACAAAGGCCAGGAGCCCTATTATTACTGCCGCGCTAACGGCGATGGACTCTAGCGCAATCAGTTTCCCCTGCCTGTTTGAAAACCATAGGCCTACATGCTGCTCTTCCCGGTCCAGGTATGGAATAAGGGCCAGGCCTAAAAGCGCCAGGCCCGGAAGCCCTACTCCTCCCATGAACGCGGAGTATGAAAGAAGTTCCTGAAGCCCCAGGAAGTACCAGGGCGCCTTTGCCGGGTTTTCGGGTATTAACGGGTTTGCAAGTTCTTTTAATGGCGCATCTATAAAGTATGAATAAACTATTACCCCTGCCAGGCAAAATACAAATAGCGCTGCTTCCGCCCATAAGAGGTTAGGCCAGCTTAGGACCGTGTTTTCAACGTCGCGGTCCACTGCAGGCGTTTTGCCTTTTGCAAGCTCCATTAAGCCGTAGGTCTTATTTAAAGGGAATAGGCCTCCTTTTTTCTCAGGAGGGGTTGTAAGGGCTGCGTCCATAGCCTTCGGCTCAAATACCTCCGGTTTTGTGAGGCCTCCGTCTTTTCTTATCCTCCAGAAGTGGACTCCCAGGAATATGAACATGAGTATGGGAAAAAGCATTATATGAAGCAGATAGACCCTTGTCAGCGATTCTTTGCCTGCGGTTAAGCCGCCCAGGAAGAGTTCTTTGGAAAAACCTCCTAGGTCAAAAAACCCTGTTAGGCCGAGCGAGTCTGTTATTTCTTTTGGCGATTGGATGATGTTTGCCACTATGACCAAGGCCCAGTATGAAAGCTGGTCCCAGGGAAGCATGTAGCCTGAGAGGTTTATGCCGAAGGTGATTACCAAAAGCGCTAGGCCTATTACCCAGTTGAACTGCCTTCCTTGTTTGTAGGAGCTTGTGTAAAAGACCCTGGCCATGTGAAGAAGGACCAAGATTATCATCCCTTCTCCGGCCCATTTGTGGACGTTCCTTATGAGCTTTCCTGCAAAGACTACGTAGTTTATGTCTTTTACGCTGTTATAGGCGTTCTCTATTGAGGGGTTATAGTAGACCATGAGAAGCACGCCTGATATTGTTGTGGCTAGCAAAAGGAAAAAAGACAAAAGCCCCAGCCCCAGCGTGTAGCCCGGCCTTAGGGTGTTTATGTGGGTCTTTACTCCCTGGATATGAAGGAAGAAGTTATTAAATATCGCAGAGGACCTGGTCCTGTCTGAGGTGGGTTTTCCGCCTCTTAGATAGGAGCCTGCAAAGCTTTTAAGCGCTGACTTAAGGTTATGCTTAAAGGCCTTCAGTCCGATTTGTTTGTGCTCGCTCATTTGTTAACCTCTTTATATCTAGTATTTAGTAGTTAGTAGTTAGTTTTATGCCGGTTTGAACTTTGTGCCTACAGGAACTTTTTTTGCCGTGTCTACTTCAAGGGTCCCGTCCAGGGCCAGACTTATCTCGTGCCAGTCCAGGTTCCTGGGCGCAGGGCCTGCTATTACCTTCCCGGTTTCGTTATATCTTGAGCCGTGGCACGGGCACTGGAATCCCCATTCGGTCTGGTTTACTATGCAGCCCAGGTGCGTGCATATCGCAGAGATTGCGTATAGGCCGTCTTCTTTTGAGAAGATGAATAGGCCTTTTTCGTCAAGTTTTCTTATTGTGCCTGAGGGATAGTCTTCGGCCTTGCCTAACTTGAATTTTGTTGATTCTTCATAGCGCACGTTGGGCTTAAACATCCTGAAGACTCCTGTTAATACGGATAGGGATGAGATTATTGCCCCTCCTATTGCCGCAAGCCCTAAAAAATCCCGTCTTGTTATTTCTGTTTTTTCATGAGCCCCATTACTCACTTGCCCATACCTCCTTGAATAAAAATCTCTCCATTGTTATCGCCCCTACAGGGCATCTTTTTGCGCATAGCCCGCATCTTATGCACCTGTCTTCGTCTTTTATGATTGCAGAGCCCTCGTCCTCAGGGTCTTTGCCGTATCTAACCCTGTAAAGGGTTTTTAGGGTTCCGTCTGTTTTTATATTTTCAAGGCTTACCAGCCTTAGGCAGTATTCAGGGCATACGTCTGAGCAGCCTCCGCAAAGTATGCATTTGTCTGAGTCAAAGATGGTGTTTACCGCGCAGTTTAGGCATCTGCCGCCCTGAACTTCCGCCATTTCTTTTTCAAAGCCAAGTTCAACCGGCGTGAATATGCTTTTTATCCTTTCTTCTTTGTTAAGCGCTGGGACCGGAATCTTTTTTATCTTCTCGTAGCCCTCAGGGTGAGGGACTTCGTTATTAAAGACGTCTCCTTTGTATTGGCTGGTGTGCAGTTCTTCTCTTTTTAGGGTTAGGGGTTTTTGGGTTATGTATTCGTGGATCTTTAGGGCCGCTTTTTTGCCGCTTGCTACTGCGTCTATTACTATCCTGGGCCCGTAGGCCGCGTCTCCTGCCACAAATAATCCCGGAAGGGTTGTTGTTATGTTGTCAGTCCCGAGTTTGATTGTGCCTCTTGGGGTCTTTTCCATTTCAAGCCCGCAGTTTTCAAGGAATGAAAGGTCTGAGGCCTGCCCTACTGTGAAGAAAACCGTATCTGCCTCAAGCGTCATTGTGTCAGCCTCGTCAAACCTGGGGTTGAATTTGCCTTCGCTGTCAAATATGCTTATTACTTTTTTGAAGGTTATTGCTTGGACTTTTTCTTCTTGGTCCAGGTTTATCTTGTCAGGGCCAAAGCTGTTGAACTTCTCTAGGCCTTCTTCTGCGCCTTCTTCTATTTCTATTTTGTCGGCAAGCATGTGCTCAGGGTCTTCAAGGCAGACCAGTGAGACTGACTGAACGCCTTTCTGCCTTATCGCTGTCCTTGCTACATCATATGCAACGTTTCCCCCTCCTATTACTACTACCTTAGGCCCTATGTTCACTTCTCTGCCCGTAAATACGTCTCTTAGAAAGTCTACTCCGCCAAGCGCTCCTTTGCCTTTTGCGCCTTCTATGGGAAGCATTCGCGACTTTTTTGCGCCAACGCTTATAAGGACTGCGGCTGATTCGTCATAAAGGGTTTTGATCAGGATGTCTTTTCCTACCTGCACTCCAAGTTCTATCTCTACCCCTAATCCCTTTATTGCGTCTATTTCGGCCTGGAGGATTTCTCTTGGAAGCCTGTACGGAGGGATGCCTACTGCGCACATGCCTCCTGCAACCCTTTCCATCTCGTAGATGACCGGTTTGTAGCCCATGAGCGCAAGTTCGTGCGCGCAGGCTAATCCTGCCGGTCCTGCCCCTATTATTGAGATTGGTTTAGCTTCCTCTTTGGCTTTGATTTGGGATATGCCTGCGGCTTGTTCTTTGAGTTTGGTTATAAGGAGGTTTGCAAAGTCTTTTTTGTCTTTTTGCGCCTCTGCTCCGTATCTTTCTGTTACGAATCTCTTTAAGGCCCTTATGGATACTGAGGCGTCTATTGAGCCCCTTCTGCAGGCAAGTTCGCACGGCGCGGCGCATACCCTGCCGCAGATTGAGGCTAATGGATTGGGCGTTCTTGCTATCCAGTAGGCCCTCTCATAGGCTCCTTCTGAGATGGCCCTTACGTAGCCCCGGGAGTCCGTATTGACAGGACAGCCTGTCTGGCATTTGATGTTTTGGCGCCAGTACTTATAGTCAGGTATTACTACTTGATAGGTTTGTTTGGACATTAATCGCCTCTCCCCTTTTAAAACTAACCGTAACAAGCAAGCGCTGTGCCATAAGAATATTGCTTTTATTTTGTGATGAGTTAGGCGATAATTAGTGGAACTGGTGGGACACAAACACCCCATCTGTTAAGAAGATTTTACATTTAATATCTTAAATTACTTTGTTAATTCAAGATGATAAAGCTTATAGGGACAAAGTTCCATTGGTTGGGGCAAAAATATCCCTATTTAAATGTTAAGTCTGCGGCTTTGCGCTGCCGCAAAACCGCAGACTTCGGGGAGGAACTGGGAGGAGTTCCTATCCAAAATAAAATATAGCGTGCAATCAACTCTGTCTTAATATCCCCGCGATAACGCTGACAACTCCTGCTGCAATGATTAGACCCGCAGGCAGTCCTCGCAGAAAAAGCACCCCAATAAGTGTGCCGAGCACCACCGCAAAAAGGATGTGCGGTTGCTGCATAAAGCTTATGCCTCTACCGCCGAAATACGAAATAATTGCAGCAGTGGCTATTGTTAAGAAAAAAATCGGATTCTTGAATTGTTCAAACAGATTAGAGAGCTTAACCTTTTCAGTCGCGACAGGCATCATGATGAACACCATTAAAAAAAAGATGCCCAACAAAAAAGCAGGCCTACTAAGAGATGCCAAAGCGCCTTTGTCAAATATAAGGTTAAGTAAAAACAAAACGCCTGCAGCGGCCGCAAGAATATAGTCCTTGAAGATAATACTCAAAAACAAAATCCCTAATAAAGCAATCCCTGACTGTGACATTTTATCCTCCTCGTATTACTTATTTAAGGCAAACATTCTATAAGACGGTCCATCTCCTCTTCTGCATTATAAAAATGCGGGGAGACTCGTATTGCCTCTCCCATTAACGATGTAATAACATTTGCATGTCCTAATTTTTTATATAATTCTTGAGCAGAGTGTTTATTACCTTCAAAGACGACAATGCCGGAACGTTCGGAAGACTCAACCGAACTTAATATACGATAATCCTTGTTCTGCAATTGGTTTATCAGATAACCGGTCAGATTCATAATCCTCTGCTCTATAACTTTTATGCCTATCTCCATCAATAAATCAAGTGCAGCGCCAAATCCGTAAATCCCGGCCATATTCAAAGAACCCTCTTCAAAACGGGCTGCTGAGGGTAAAAGGTCTAAATCATACCCAAGGTGATTTCCCATACTCCTTACGCTCCTCCAGCCGACGTTAGCGGGAATAAGTTGATTAAGGATTCCTTCATTACAATAAAAGACCCCGATTCCTCCAGGTCCCAACAGCCATTTCCCTGAATTAGCAGATAAAAAAGTTATCCTGTCCTTTTTAACATCCAGATTTAACGCACCTAAGCCCTGGGCGGCATCCACAAAGAAATAAATTCCTTTAGCAGCGCACATCTCCCCCAATGTTTTTAAATCATTGCGGAAGCCTGTATTGAATTCCACAAAACTCACTGATAGCAACTGGGTTCGGGAATCAATCCGTTGTAGAATATCATCAATACGGATACGTCCGTTTACGGATTGAACAAATCTGGTCCCTACGCCTAAACGCATCAGATTCAACCATGGATAGACATTGGCCGGAAACTCTCCCATAACAGTTACAACATTATCCCCTCTCTGCCACGGAATACTCTCGGCAGCAAGAATGATCCCTTCAGATGTATTTTTTACAAAGGCTATTTCCTCTAATTTGGCGTTAATAAGTCCTGCCATCTTACGGCGAGTAGACTTAACCTCCTCACCCCATGCAGGAAAGTTTAAACTTCCGTTTTCCGCGCGGTCAATGAGCCATTTCTGCATAGAACGGACTACACGCATAGGCAGCGGCGCAAGCGCAGCATGGTTTAGATAACACTGTTTTAGAGTTACCGGGAATTCCATTCGGTATTTAGTTAAATCCATATAATCAAACCTCTATAAAATTTTAAAGCGTAGCATAGTCCCATCCTCCCTCAGGCGGATCAGCGACGTTGATAGGATTTTGCAAATTATCCAGATCAATTAAAATAGCTTTAGGGGCGCTTGCCAACGGCTTTCGTCCCGTCAGAATCTGCACTGCTTCATGGAAAGAGAAAAGTGCTAACAGATGGGCCCGGACCGGTGTAATAAGCCATCCTTCTTTCCCTTCACAATAATTGCCGGCCCATGAGGCCGGCGCCCCCATCTTGACGGAATGCCAGGCCCTTCTTTTCTTTATATCCGCAATCTGCCGACGCAGTTTAATGCAAGGCAAATTAAGCGCTACCTCGTAGGGAATTCCCCCCGGGGAGAAAGAAGATACAAACCCCCGATTAGGCGGGCTGCCTGACATCCCAACACTCGGTATTCCTAATTCCCTGGCGGTCCTGTGAATTATGACTCTTGACGGCATATCGTCAACTGCCTCTAACACAATGTCATGACCCTTTAAAAGCTCAACAGCATTGTTTTCGTCTACGTTTGCCTTTATTGTTCTAATTCTCAGAAAGGGGTTTATCTCTCTAAGGGTCCTCTCGGCAACAGATGCTTTCGGTTCGTCCAGTGTAGCAGTGGATGCCAACATTTGCCTATTGATATTAGAGATGTCAAAACTATCTATGTCTATTCCTGTAATACTGCCTAGGCCCATTCTTGCGCATAGAATTGCCTCGTAACCTCCAACACCCCCTAACCCACAGATTACAACTCTGGCGTCCCTTAGTCTTCCTTGCTCCTCAATGGTGTAGACGCCGATATTCCTTTTGACCATCTCCCAGTAAAAGGCATCCTTATCCATCTACTGCCTCCCTTTATTGTGGATAATAAGGCTATCGTTGTAGTTCCCTTTCAAAACTATGTGGCTGAAGTGACCCGAACCTTCAATGAGCTTATAAGAATGCACAACGCCTTCGGGTATTACTACCGCGGCAGGTGAAGACACAATATAAACCTCATCATCAAGAACAATCTCGGCTTTTAGACCTTCTAATTCCTCAGCGCTTCCGAGAAAGATATATACGCTGCTCACATTGTGAGCATGTGACTCTACATACTCAGGCTGATCCGGCCTCACATCTTTAGCAGTCCTCACCATTACGTAAAGGTCTGAATCTGAAAAGAGTTTCTTCTCCAGAAAGACCCTTCGCTTGCCCGGTGCCAGATCATTATGGAAAGGCAACTCCGAGGTTCTTCTCACCTCCGGTTTTATGATATTTTCAGCAAATCGCTTTTCCATCTTTTCCTCCTCTTGAAAAGTTAGTTATCAAATTCAAAAGTTCCTCATCAGTATAAGCCGATGGGTGTAAACTGTTTTTTATCTTTTCTACAACAAAGGTTATAGCCTTATCCTCCAGCTCAATGCCAAGTCCTTGAAATCTCGCCTTAACAGCGCTCTTCCCTGTAAATTTATCCACAATAAGCGTTCTATCGCGCCCTATTAATTCAGGAGAGAAAGGCTCATAAGTCGTTGGATCCTTTAGAACTCCTGATGTATGAACACCCGCCTTGTGTGAGAAGGCATTCTCTCCGATAATGGGTTTATTTATTGGGACCTTTATACCGCTGAACTTCTCTACCATCCGTGAAAGCTCGTTTAATCCTCTGAGGTTTACCGTATCAACCCCGTAAAGTGTCTTTAATGCAACCACAAAGTTGCACAGCGGTGTTATCCCGGCCCGTTCTCCGAGTCCATTCACAGTTACATGGATACAGTCAGCCCCGCCCTCAAAGGCTGCCAGAGCATTAGCAATAGCCAAACCCAGGTCATTATGACAGTGGGCGTCAAAACTCACATCAAGCTCTTTTTTCATTTTCCGAAAGAGAATACGCAGCTCGTCCGGCAGGGCTATTCCAACAGTATCAGGGAGGCTTATCCTGTCAGCCCCTGCATCTGCCGCCGCCCGGCACATCTCTATCAAGGCATCCAAATCAGCCCTTGCGGCATCTTCAGCAGTAAACCTTGCCTTGAGTCCGGCATCGGCGATCTTCTTAACAGACCTGTAAATTAATTCTGTAGCGCTTCTAATATCCATTCTCAGTTTCTTATGAAGATGCAATCTGGAGGACCCAAGAAATACGGCAACCCTATCCACACCTGTTGATAGCGCAGCGTCTATGTCTTTATCACAAGCCCGGCAATGAACAACCAACTCAGCCTTCAAGTTTTCTTGGACCACTTCTTTTATGAACTCGTCAATATCCTTAGAGGCGCCGGGATGACCCACTTCAATCATATCTACTCTTATGGAATCTAACGCTCGTGCAATCTTAAGTTTTTGCTCTACAGTGAACGATACACCGGGGGTTTGTTCTCCCTCACGGAGTGTAGTATCTAAGATGAGGATATTTTTCATTGTCTCCTCCGTTGCTCGGTTTTCACTCATTTTTATTTTTTGAAACCAGCACCTTCCATTTTGAAGAATCTACTTTTTCTACCTCCGCATTCAATCCCGCACTATTTATAAACGCATGGATAGACTCCAGAGAACAAATGTAGTCTGTAATTATTTCCAATGTTTCCCCCTCAGGAAGTTCTTTGATTTCTTTTTTGGTTTTTATTACAGGGTACGGACACTGCTCCCCGCAAACGTCCAGCTTTTTCATATCTTGCCTTGCCTCCTATAACTTTGTATAATCCCAGCTTCCATCAGCAGGAGATTGAACGGATACCATTGGATTTGAAGCCATATCAATAAGCAAAAGTCGTGGAGAGTAAACAGGCACTAAATCAGACCTGAGAATTATTAGTTTCATAATTTCAAAGCTCGCCAGCAATCCCACGATATTTGCCACAGGTGATATGACCGCCCATGCCTTCTCACCTCTGAGATATTTATCAGACCAGTCTGCAAGCGCTCCTTTAGAAACTGAAAACCTTGCCCTTTCATCTTTTATTGCGATTACCTGCTTTTCTAACTCATCGGTTAATCCCCTGCCTGCCGATGGATGCCTTAGAGCTTTTTCATAAGGCGTTGAGACTGGAGAGAGGCACATCACCCCACCTCTGAAAGGAGGGGTGACTGCTATCCACACAGAAGGGATTCCAAGTTTGTATGCTGCGCGGTGAATGATGACCCTGAATGCCAGATTGTCTGTGCCGTCAAGAATAACATCGGTTTGTGAAAGCAGCTTTTCCGCATTCTCTTTTGTTATAAAATCAGCAGTGATTTTAATCTTTACCTGTGGATTGATGTCTTTTAAAATCCGCATAGCCTCTTCTGCTTTAGACTTCCCAAGATTGCTTGCAAAGCTGAGCATCTGTCTATTCAAATTGCTGGGCACAAACAAGTCTCCATCAATAATATGGAAGTTTTCAATCCCCATGCGCGCACATTGAATAGCTGCGATTCCTCCAACTCCGCCGGCGCCAACAACGGTCACTCTGGCCTTACGAAGTTTTTCCTGCTCTTCTAATGTCAGGACTCCGTAGTTGCGGTCAAAAATTTCTTCATAAGAAAGTGAGTGGTTCATGTTATTCCTCCACGATACATTTAGTTAAAAAGTCATTGTTAAATTCAGATATATATTCCTACCCGGTTCCGGAATCCTGTCGTTTGTTCTATAACCGTCCTGGTTAAAGGCAAAGGTTTTAGACGCATGTTCGTAATAGTGTTTATCAAAGAGGTTTTCAACGCCGCCTGTTAAAAGAATATCCTTCTTCAGTTTCCAGCCAAATCTTGCATCAAAGGTTGAAAAACCATTAGTCTTTCCAGGATCAATAACAGGGTCGTATCTATGCTGCGAAGCCACAAACCGGCCCATTAACTCTCCCCAGTACTTCCTTGCAGCCTCATCATACCTAACGCCAAGTTTCCCCTGTAACGGCATAATCTCAGGGAGGGGCTTGTTTTCGGTCTTGTTTTTACCATATGTGTAGGACGTGGCGCCGAGAAGTGAAATATTCTCAGTTATGAGATAACCTGCCGATAGTTCACCGCCGTAAAGTTTGGCATCAACATTTTTATAACCCATTACAGGCTGCGAAGAAAATGTCTTGCCTGTATCAAACTGGGTGATGTAGTTATTAATGCTATTGTGGAAAACAGAGAGATTATAATCAAATCTTCCTATCTTGCCTCTGTGCCCCACTTCATACTGTAGGCTTGCCTCAGGTTTTAAGTTTGGATTTCCGATATCCCATTTGCCGCCGGGGATGGGCAGGAGCACCCTGAACCTCTCTCTCGGGTCCGCAGTTCTTACCCCCCTGCCTACTCCGGCATATAAATTTATTCCTTTAACGACGTTGTAATCGGCTTTTAAAAAACCTCCGGCATTGGTCTCTGATTTATCAAGATTGTTTGCTGTGCCTGCGCCATAATATGTCTCAAAATAACCCTTCTCAGTAGTGCCGACTGCCTTTGCCTCGGCATTCACAAAATCTACCCTTCCTCCTGCTGTAAGGGTTAATTTCCCAAATTTCTTTTTCGGCTGTGCAAAAATCCCAAAGTCGGTTATGGTAGTATCCGGAATAGCTCTTATATCGGTCATGCGGACGCCTGCCAACGTCCATCTCTTAAGCGTGATATCCCACCACCTGTTGTAATAGTCCAGACCTATATCTGAGCCGTCCAGAAAATCAAGAGTCGCCTTAATCTTGCCGCCATAAGTCCTGCTGTCGGAAGGCGCCTCCATCTTCATGGCCGGCGTGGGATTTGTATAAACGAACTTTGAATAATTATTCATCATGTGATCCACCCAGGAGGAATAGACCCTTGCCTCAAGCCCTTTCACAAGGCCTGAAAGATTTTTTAAATTCATATGCAGGGCAAGCAGGTCCAGATTATCCTTTGGCGAATCCATTGCTAATGTCGGATAAAAGACATCTCTGGCCCTCTGTCCTATGTAGTTAAAACCTATTTTTTTGTTTTTATCCAAGAAATAATCAAGGCCGCCGGTGAAGTTGGACTGCTTAAAATCCGCTGTTATCCTTTTCCCGTCTCCATCTTTATAGCCGTCATAGTCTTTGTAATCATAAGAAAGATTGAAACCCCAAGGCGCCTTGCCGCCTTGAACACTTAGCCCTCCTTTCATGCCATTGGATACGCCGTCAAAGCCGGCCCTAAGCTCAGGATGAACCTCAAATTTTTCATAATATTTGGGTTCTTTAGTTTTTATGCTTATCACTCCACCAAGCGCGCCCGGCCCTTGGGTGACATCAAAGGGCCCCTTTGTTACCTCAACGCCTTTAACGCCATAGGGGGTAATATGGAAGGTCGGGGGATCCATTCTATTTGCGCAAGCGCCGTAGAGGAAACCTCCGTCAACAAGCACATTAAGCCTGTCTTTTGTTAGTCCGCGCAGGATAGGGTCTATGGCAAGGCCTGTTCTCTTTATCCCGCCAAGGCCTTCAGTATCTTTTTTGAGTAAATCTCCTATATCAACAGGCTGAAGCTCATTTATTCTTTCTTCCGGCACTTTTCCGCAGAAAAGCTCCACCTTTTCACCTATAACCTCTATGGTTTCTAAAGTTGCTGCCTTTTTCTCATCCGCCCACACAAGCTGCGACAGCGCAATGAGCAATATCAATAAAAACAATATACAAAATTTTGATGACATCCGGTTCTCCTTTCTTGTTTTATTTCTTGTGTTAATTTTCCATTTTCAATCTTTGATTGTCGTTATCTCCTCATCACCCCCTTAAAAACAAAAGCCGATAAACAACCCCGCCCAGGCGGGACTTTTTATCGGCTTGCTGGCTTGTCCAAATGTGGGGACAGTCCCGATTCTACAACCCCCTTTAATTCCCCCTTAACAAAGGGGGAATTAAAGGGGGTTGTGTCCGTAAATCCGGGACCGTCCCCTTTAGACTGGCTTGCTGGCTATTCTATTGGTTTTTGCAATATCAGTTTGTCGTTCTTTGTCAGTATCACAACATATTTTTTCTCTCCGTATCTGATGATTAAGGGCATGTCCTTCGCCTTTAACACCAACTCTTTCCTTTCTTTTTTTTCTTTTGCTTCTACTTCACACGTCTTCATTACTGCAACCTCTCATTCAAGCCTGTAAACCACAGGTATTATAAGTTCGGCCTTTACAGGAGGCTTTGGAAACGGGCAGGCCTTTTTAATCGTCTCCACCGCGTTTCTATCCAGGGCCGCAAAGCCCGAGCTTTCTACTACTTTTATATCCTCCGCATGGCCTGTTTCGTAAACAACAAATGAGACGAGCACCTTCCCGGACCATCCCATCTTTCGCGCCATATGCGGATAGGAGATATTTTTCATTATTATGTCCCTGATATAAGCAAAATGCTTCTTCAGGTATTTTGTCTTCAATTTAGTTTCTGAATTGCCTCCAATAGATGACGCATTGCCCTCAGCCTTTGCATTAACTATGCTTCCCTGCGATTCTGTTGTTTTGCCTTGCCCGGCAGTTGTCTGCCCCTCTTTAGGCTTGCTCTGTGAAGGAGGCGCCGGAACATCTGCCGCGGTCTGAGTGGCCGGCAATGGAGCGGCGACAACAGCCTTTGGTTCAACTTTCTGCTCTGTCCTTACTGGCTCGAATTTTTGTTCTTTAACCGCAGGCTTCGCAGCCGCAGCCTCTTTTTTAGGGCTCTGCACCGGCTGGCTTTCTCCGGAAGATACTGGGTTTTCGACATTGAAATCTATCACAATAGCCTTGCTCACATTAATAATAGACTTGCTCATGCCGATAATGCTAAGGAATATCACTGCATGGACCATAAGGGAAATCTGAAAACCCTTAAACTGAAAATTCATCGCTGCTCCTGAGTCTGGAGGCTTACTTTTTTGAATCCCAGGTTTTTAACCGCGTCCAGGACCTCAACGAATATCTGGAGCGCGATTCCTCTGTCGGCCCTAATCAATATCGGCGCTTCCCTGTCCAGGGGCTTTACCGCCTCTTTCAAGCCGTCAAGGGGAAGAGGTTTGGAATTTAAATATATCCTGCCGCTTTTGTCTATCTCCACCATCTGCGTCTTCAATGAATCCTGACGGCTTTTTGACGCCTTCGGAAGTTCAACCGGAATAACCCCGGTTGCTATGAATGTGGATGTCGTAAGCACTATGGTGAGAAGCACGAGCATCACATCCACAAGCGGAATCACGTTCATGTAATCAAATTCTTTCTCTTCCATTGCTTATCTCCCATTCCATCATAAGGACCTTCGCCTTTCTTAAGAGAAAGTTATAAAGCGCGACAGAGGGAATCGCCACTACCAGCCCCACCGCCGTGGCCTTGAGCGCCAGCGCCAGGCCGGACATAATCCTGCAAGTGTCCATCAACCCGTCCCGGCCCATTGTGTGAAACGTAAGCATGATGCCGAGCACTGTTCCGAGCAGCCCGATATAAGGCGCGTTGCTGCCGATGGTGGCTATTATATGAAGCTTTTTTGTGAGTTCAAGTTCAAGGGATTTTTTATCCTTAAACCCGTCTATTTTCACGCTTGTATAAAACAGCCTTCTTTCAACTGCAATTGCAATCGCTATAATGCTCATCAATGTCAAAAAACCGATAACGCCGTAGTCAATTGCTCCCTGAAGCCAGTCCATAATCTCTTTTTCCTCCTTTTATTTTCTTTATTGCCGCGCCTGTTAGAAGCAGTATCCCTACGCCCGCGCATCCGAAGCATGACGCGCAGGCGCGGCCTGAACATCTTGAGGCCAGCGCTATCCCCGCCGCTCCGCCTGATACGCCAAGCGCGGAATATAAAATTTTATTTTTAATTTTTCCCATAGCTTATCGCTCCTTCAGGGCATGCCTTTTCGCATTCCCTGCACGACATGCATGACGCGTAGCCCCTTTTTGCCTTTTGGTTCTCATCAATCTTTATAGCCCAGACCATGCATGAATCAACACACCTGCCGCAGCCGCTGCAGCGCGATATATCTGTGCGCATCCTTTTTGTAAACCCAAGCTTGGCCCCGAAATAATTTGCAAGGCTGTCCAACGCGCCTACCGGGCATAGGAGATTGCAGTATGCGCGGCCTCCTCTTGCGAAAAAACCCGTAAGCCCGGCTGTAAAGAGCCCCGCAATCCCCATCGTAGTCAGGAGATATGTCTGATACGCAGGCACAAAGGGCGAACCTATCAGAAAAGGCAAGACCCTGAAGTTGCAGAGCTTGCAGGCAATGCTCCCTATGCCTATGACCGCGCCTGCTATGTAAATAAAGAAATAACCGTATCTGAACGCAGGCGCGTTCATGAATGAAAAGTCTATCTTTAATTTTTCAGGAAGGCCTTTGCTCACAACCTCAGCCGCGCCTCCTATGGGGCAGAGATGGCTGCACCAGAGCCTTCCGAAAAAAACAGTAACTGCAAGTATTGCAGATACCAGCCCGACCCCGAACCACGCGGAGGAAATGCTGTTGGCAAATCCGCTCCATATCCCCTTTGCCGGAATGATAAAAAACATCCTCGGACAGACAGCCCCGCACATGTTCACTTCTCCCGCGGTCTGTGGAATTGCGCTAAGCGGCGGAAGAAAAAGCAGCAGGCCGAGCGCGATAAAAATAAATCTTTTATTTTTCTTAATGAGGTCCGGCATCCGCACCTCCTCTCATAAAATGCACGGTCTGAATAACAGAGCCTTTCGCAGAATCAATAATCTCCAGGTCTTTGCATCCGCTCCGTCCGTTTATCTTCAGGTATAAGGGAAGCCTTTTCCCGAATTCCACTCCCCTGAATTTCCCTCCGTCAACCTCCATCCATTCTCTGAAAGGCATTCTAATCACCGCGGGATACCAGCTCTGAATAACCGCCCCCTCCATCCTCACTTCTATATCCTTCGCATGCTGGAGATTTTTTAAAGAAAGCGCAATAACCTGAGAGCCGTTATAACTTGCGATATTGATAGGCTTCGGATTAACTCCTCCTTTAAGCATCACAGAGGCATGGCGGTAGTCAGGAACCCTGAAATTTGCAAAGAGCGCTCCTATTGCGATTCCTGCCGATACAAAAAGGGCAAGGCTCAGAATTTTCCTGTTCATTATTTTCCGCCCCATCTGTAGACAAGCCCGGTGAAGAATATCATGGGCGCTCCGGGCGCATAC
>Ga0172368_10000706_pt1 | contig 47350 bp, 40 predicted proteins | sample Lak11m_FD_114540 | JGI IMG/M metagenome (GOLD analysis project Ga0172368, IMG submission 114540) | Freshwater microbial communities from Kabuno Bay, South-Kivu, Congo - kab_022012_11m | ecosystem: Environmental > Aquatic > Freshwater > Lake | place: Democratic Republic of the Congo: South-Kivu... | reverse complement strand
AGTTTGCAAAAAGAGTTTGGGAGGCTGGGTTTTATACTTCATTTACTGGAATTGTGACTTATCCAAGTGCTAAGGATTTGCGTGAAGTAGTGAGAACTGTGCCGCTGGATAAATTCATGGTGGGAACAGATTGTCCTTATCTTGCACCACAAGCTTATAGAGGCAAAAGAAATGAACCTTCATATGTAGTAGAAACGGCAAAGATGATCGCTGAAGTAAAGGGTTTGAGTTTTGCGGAAGTGCAGAAAATTATAATGGAAAATTCCAAGAAATTTTTTGGAATTTAATTGAGGATTCGCAGAGCTTTTTGCACTTCTTTGTAGAATTCGGAACTGATGATTTCTTTGAAGCCTAATTTGTCGGCTTCTTTTTTACGTTTATCGAGATGAATTATTTTGCGTAATTCGCCGGAAAGTCCCACTTCGCCGAAAATAGCGGCTTTTGAAGGTAATGGTTTTTTGAGAAATGATGATGCAATGGCCATCAGTACTGCAAGATCTGAAGCCGGTTCATTTAACTTTATTCCTCCTACGACGTTGATGAAAACATCTTGGTTTTGCAGATTGAATCTAGCGTATTTTTCTAGTACGGCAATGAGAATTTGTAGACGGTTTAAATCAAAGCCGTTTGCGGTGCGTTTTGGGAAGCCAAAGGCACTGGTGGATACGAGTGCTTGAACTTCCACGAGAAAGGGTCTGGTGCCTTCCATAGCAACTGTGATGGCTGAGCCGATGGCATTTTCTTTGCGCCCTTCTAAGAATTGTTCAGATGGATTTTTTATTTCTACGAGGCCATTTTCGTTCATCTCGAAAATTCCAACTTCAGAACAAGAGCCAAAACGGTTTTTATTAGCGCGCAGTAAGCGGAATTGCTGGAATTTATCGCCTTCAAAAAGTAGCACTGTATCTACTAAGTGCTCGAGCACTTTTGGTCCGGCTAGCGTGCCGTCTTTTGTAACGTGACCGATTAAAATTATTGGTATATTGGTGCTTTTTGCTATTTCGAGCAGTTTTTCGGTGCAGTATCTTACTTGAGTAATGGAGCCTGCTGATCCTGGAAAATCCATGCTGGAAATCACTTGTATTGAATCGATAATAATTAATCCCGGATCTTCTTTGTCTATTGTTTCCAGGATGGTTTCTAGATTGTACTCATTGAGTGCCAGTAGATTTTTTTCATTTAGTTTTAATCTCCCGGCGCGACTGGCAATTTGTTCTACCGATTCTTCGCCTGATACTAAAAGTACTTTTAGATTTTTTGCCAAATTGTTAGCAATTTGAAGGGTGAGAGTGGATTTGCCGATTCCAGGTTCTCCGCTGAGCAAAATCATGCTTCCCGGAGTTATTCCTTCTCCTAAAACACGATCGAATTCTTCAATTCCACTCATTAATCTCGCAACTTTATTTTGTCCGCTGAACTCTAAAGAAGTAGGGGATTTTGCTTCCACTTTTAAGGAGCGCGGAGTTTTGGAAATACTACCTTTCTCCGGTTTCCCCACATTGATTACATCCTCAATAAAACTATTCCATGTCTGGCACTGAGGGCATTGTCCTGTCCATTTTGAACTTTCGAATTGGCAGGAGTTACAGATGTAAATTGTTTTCAGCTTCATGAGGTCACTATAGGTGAGCATGCACTCACCGTCAAGCTAATTTACATTTTCGTAGATTTTTGCGTATTCCTCAGCCATTTTTTTTGCTTCGAATTTTTCGTGGACTAGTTTTTGACCGGCGAGGGAAAATTCTTGACGCTTTTTGTCGTTTTCTATCAGTTTGATTAAGGCTTTTGAGAGTTCTTGAGAGCTTTCCGGCTCTACCAAAATGCCTGTCTTATTAGCGGTGATGATTTCTGGAATTCCTCCGGTATTGCTGGCGATGATCGGAAGTCCGCTGATCATGGCTTCAAGAATGACCAGCCCAAAAGCTTCTCGTCGTGACGGCAATACAAAAATATTCGAGCATTTTAAAAGTTTTGGAATTTCTTTTTGACGCCCGGTAAGGATTACGTGATTTTCAATCTTGAGTTCCTTGATTAATTTTTCTAACTCGTTGCGCTGTGGCCCCTCACCGACGATAGCCAATTTGATATTCTGAAATTTTGTAATTATTTCCGGAATGGCTTCAATTAAATATTTTAATCCTTTGCGCTCGTGAAGTTCGGCGATGCTGGTAATGATTAAAGAATTTTCGTGAGCTAAAAATAATTCCTCTTTCGTTTTTTTGCGATCTAGATCGGTGATTCTGAGTGATTGAGAATGCCACCAAGTGGTATCTATACCGTTTGGAATTACGACAAATTTATTTTTAAATTCAGGATATAATTTTTGTAAAATCTTTTGATTGTTTTTGGAAACTGTGACGACACAATTTACCTTTTTTAGACTTCTTTTTTTTATTAAATCCTTGAATAAATTTAATTTAAAAGGATCGTGTTCGGTTGTAATTATAGGTATTTTCCTTGAGCTGGCCGCGGAAAAGGCATAGCGACAACTAGCTGGATTCCAAACGTGAATATGTAGAAGGTTGATATTTTCTTCTTTCAAAATACGGCGTAATTCGAAGTAGTGTTTTGGATCGTGTTTGTGTTTTACGTTGATTCTGATTACTTTAATTCCTTCTTTGCTAAAATTGTCGCACCAGCGATCGAGAGCGGGATAGTTGCTACAGACCAAAATTGGCGTAAATTTCTCTTTATCCAAAAATTTTGCCAATAAAAACATTTGCAGCTCGGCACCGCCAACTTGAGGAGTATCCGTATAAAGTAAAATGTTTTTCATGTGCCCAGTATAGCAGAAAATTATTGTGTCTATTAGAGAAGATTGTTATGATGTCGGGTGTTTCATAACTTCCTTTTTCTATGGCACTCCCTTCTTTAATTGAGGTCTCAGACTTCACCGCAAAGACAATGCGTCGTTTTACGATTTCGGTTTTGGCTGCCTATGTAGCGACGATTTTGTCAGTGATTGCAAATCATCGCGCGTTTAATATGACCAATGATTTGTTTCCCTACATTGCCACTTGTTTTTTTTCTTTCCCTTTTGCGATGGCGGTGGATATCTTTATGGAATCAAAGAAATTTGGTGGAATTGCCAGATTTTTTTCCAGAATTTTAGTGCTTGGAGTGATTGGAGTGGCTTATTATTTTGTGTTTAAAAATCTGAAAGAGCATTTTGAACTTGATGGGTTAAGGTCTTTCTTAATGTTTTTGGCTGCGGCTGTTTTGGTTTTTCTTGCGCCATTTTTTTGTCGAGGTAAAGCAAACTCTTTCTGGCAATTTTCCATTTCGCTCATTGTGAGATTTTTTCAGGCTTTTGTGTATTTCGGAATTTTGTTTATTGGAATTGTGCTTTTAATTCAATCTGTAAATTATTTATTTCAATTGAATTTGGGCGGTGAATATTTCGGTGACGCTTGGTTTATTATCACTGGAATTTTTGTGTCTGTGTTTTTTCTTTCCGGAGTGCCTGCAAATTATAAAAGTTTGGAGCAAACTACGGCCTATCCGAAATTCCTGCGTGTTTTGACGGAATATTTTTTGGTTCCTTTGGTGTCTCTATATTTGATTGTTTTATATGTTTACAGCGCTAAAATTTTGATAACTTGGGAATGGCCTAAAGGTGGAGTGGCTCCATGGATTATGGGTTTCTCTACAGTCGGTGTTTTGACTTACTTTTTTATTTATTCCATTAAAGAAAAGTTTTTACGTTATGTGGAATTTTATAGAAAATGGTTTTTTGTGGCGATGTTGCCTTTGCTTTTGGTTTTAGGACTTTCTATCTGGATTAGAATTAAAGATTACGGAGTAACTCAAGATAGATATTTTGTGGTGGCTTTTGGAGTGTGGGCGCTTGTTATGGCTGTTTTTTATCTGATTTCCCGTTCTAAGAATTTGAAATTCATGGCAATTTCTTTGTTTGGAATTTTGTTGCTGACAATGTTTGGTCCGCAGAGTGTTTTTGAAGTTTCAAAAATAAGTCAGATGAATAGGCTGGAAAGCATTTTGGTGAAAAATGGAATTCTTGTGAATGGAAAAGTTACTAAAATTGATAATTCAAAACTTACTCAAGATGATGCTTATGCCATTAATTCGATCATGAATTATGTTGCTCAAAATTATGGCGTTGAGGTGTTCCAAGCGTGGTTTACTCAAAATTTAAATGAAATAAAGGTGCAATATCCGACCGACTATTGGACAAAGATACAGACGATGGAGGGATACATGGGGTTGGATGTTAATAAGATTTATGGGCAATATGCTCCTGCTGGAAGTGAGTTTTCCGGTAGTTTACAAATTAAGCAGGAATGCGATACCGGTGTGGTCTTGCCTTATCAAACACCATGTATGTCGAATGTGGCCGGATATAGCTACTTCATGGATGTCGGAACCGGTGGAATGGGAGCTGAGTCTGCTAAGTTTTTTGCCAATAATAAACAATATTTCTTATATTTGGATACCAATGAAAAGGTTTTAAACTTACGACAGGATTCCATGGATGGAGAGGTATTGTTTAGTGTTGATTTGGTTTCTTTGTATAAGGATGTAAAGGCTAAATATCCTAATCTTGGCGACGCAGTGCCAATTGATGAAGTGACTTTGAAATTCCCAAGAGGTACTTATAAGATTCATGATTTGAGTGTTAATATGGAAAATAAAGAAGTAAATGATATTCAGTTTGTAAATGGTTATTTACTTTTGTATTAATTCCAAAACCAAACGTAAAAATCTTGCAAGGAGCTATGATTGGTGATAGTTTGCTCCTTGCATTTTTGCGAAACTGATTCATGGGTCAGTAGCTCAGCTGGTAGAGCAACGCCCTCTTAAGGCGATGGTCCCGAGTTCGACCCTCGGCTGACCCACCATGAAAGCAGGTTTCTTTGGGCAAGTGGTGAAATGGTAGACACGCAGTGTTCAGAACGCTGTGGGAGCAATCCTGTGAGGGTTCAAGTCCCTCCTTGCCCACCAGAATTTATTTGGTAAAATTGCTTTACAAATCTGTTGATTTGCCTTATTTTGCTGCCTTAAATTAATTTTTTTATGCCGTTTGAAGGAATGAGAAGAGGCGTTGATGAAAGGAGAATTTTGGATGATGCTAAATCTGCCAACGATCAGGCGGATTATCCTCCTTTTTTGTCGCATGATGCTGCGCGAGTGATTAATGATCAAATGGACGTTTTGACCCCAGAAAATTATTTTGCTGTGCGCGCGGCTGTGGGTGTGGCTATGGATTCAATGCGTAAAATTGATGCTAGTCTTACTCCTGAGGAACGTGAGCGTAGACGACAGTTGGCGCAATTGATGGATCCGAGAGTGGCGACTTTGGCTGGAACTGTGCCAGATAGAATATTCCGTCCTGATAGTGCGAACCAGCAATGGTTGGCGATGATGGAAATTGTGAGTGGAGTGGGTATGCCTAAGGATCTTTCTTTATATGAAAAGGCTGGTTTGATTACGGCTGATTCGCCTTTAAGACATCTTGTTTCTATGATTCCCGGTGCGGCAAATGTGGTGATGAGTATGGCTAGGAACCATATTCTTAAACAAGTTGGGGGTTTTGTGAATATTTATAAAGATGGCAGTGCTAAAAATATGATTTCTGACCTTGAAAGCAAGTCAGCAGAAACTGGTATTGGTTATGAGGCAAATTTGGTGACTGAATCAGCGCGTACTACAGCTGAGGCAAAGAAAAATTTGGAGTGGTATAAGGCAGCTATTAGAGCTGGTGCTAAGCGCATTGCTATTAAACCTACTTCGATAGTGCCGTTTTCTGATTCGGCTTTGGCGCGTCCAGTAATGAAAAAGAAGATTGCTGAGGCTTTGAAAGAAATTTTTGAGGTGGCTAATGAATATTCTGTTGGTGATGCGGACGGAAATACGACGATTCTGTCGGTGGATTCTGAAAGATCAGATATCGTGGATATGGTGGCGGAGGCTTTTATTGATGCAGCGCGAGAATTTCCTAAAGTGCGAGTACAAATTGCAGTTCAGGCATATTTGAATGATTCAGAGAAATTACTTTTAGATCCTGTGCTTGAGGCTTCCAAGAAAAGAAAACGTGATCAAAATGGCGAACCTATGGGTGCACGTTTAGTAAATGGTGCTAATCAGGAGGGTGAAGAATGGTTGAAGTCTGCTATGGGTTGGGAGCGTACACCTTTGGTTGGTAGTAGAGCTGAAGCCCATGCGAATTATATGCGTTTACGAAGACGCATGATTGATCCGATAAAAGATGGTGATTTTACGCTTACGGTTGGGACGATGAATATGATCACTTTGATGAATAATTTGCAGGAATTAGCGAAGGCCGGTGTGTTTGCGAGTAGAAATGCTGGTTATGTGCATTTTGCTATGCTGAATGGCATGACGGGACAGGAATGTTTCCGCTTTTTAAAAGAAAGATACAATATTACGGCTCATGAATATGTACCTGTGATTCCTTTGGAGGCGATCGTGGAATTGTTTAAATATTATTTGCGTCGTATTGAAGAATTGGCGAGCAAATTGGAGAATTTGACTGATGCGGATGCGGTGGCAAACTACCTTGGGGTTACGGCGAAATATGGTACGGAATCTCCAGAATGGCTACAGACGCAGGTCGTGAGTGGAATTATTCCAGCGATGATTAATTATCAGAATCATCCTGAATCTTTGGATCCAAAAATTAGAGGATACAGAGGTGATAAAGAGCCGTTAATTTTGCCGAGATCTTTAGTGGAATTTCAGCCGGCGCCTAGTGCCGCTCCTGGTTCTTATGAAGACTCTGAATGGATTGATGATAGAATAAAAAATTGTAAGGGAAGAACTGATGAGGATAGAGAGAAAATTGAGCTTAGTGGAAGAAAAGGAAAGTTGCGCAAAGTGGGTGATTTGAAGGGGCCAACTCGTCCGGATTTGCTCTTGGCACAATATGAATTGGCGGATGAAGAAGATATTGATGATGCTATAACTGTGGCTGCTAATGATCCAAAAGGTTGGGGAAAAATGTGTACTGTTTCAAGAATGGCTGTTTTAACTCAGGGAGTGCGGGCTATTAAAGATTCTCGTGGGGAGATGGTTGAGTCTTTGATGCTCAATAGTGGTAAACCAATTCTAGAAGCTGATGAAGAGGTGAGTGAGGCGATGGATTTTTTGAATTTGGCGCTTTTGCATACGGAGCAATTGGGAGACAGAAAAAATCTAGAATCTGTGCAGGATGGCAATGGTGTGGCTACGGTGATTTGTCCAAAGAATTTTCCGCAGGCGATTCCGTTGGCACATACGGTTGCCAGACTTTTGGCTGGTTATCGTGTGATTGTGAAGCCATCTGGTGGTGAGGGTGAAGAAAGTGTTTTATCTACTTACAAAATGTGTGAAGCTTTGTGGCAGGCTGGAGTGCCGAAGGAAGCTTTGGTTTTCTTGCCTTGTGATAATAAACGTGCGGCTTATTTAACCAAAAAATCTGAGAGAATTGGCTATACCGGAAGTAATGGCGTGGCGGAGGCAATTCAGCTCGGTAATCCGGAAGCAGATTTGATTGCGGAAACTGGTGGTAGAAATTTTATTATTGTGAGTGGTGATGTGGATTTGAAGACTACGGCTACGGAAATTTTAAAGAGTATGTGTGGTTTTGGTGGACAGAAATGTTCCAAGCCTGTAGCGGTAATTTTGACAAAGGATGTGAATTTAGAAGAATTCAAAGCGCATTTGTTGGGACAAATGCAGGAATTTTTGATGGATACTGCTTTGAATAGAGTGGTGGATGTGCCACCGTTATCTCGTGAATATTCTCCTGAGCATCCTTTTTATAATAAAGTGATGGAATGTCTTCCTGGTGAAGAGTGGATGGTTCAGCCTTCACGTGTGGGTGCGCCTGGTGTGCGTTTCATTAAAGATGCGGCGAATTTTGATTTCGCTAAAATTGAAGAAATTTTTGCGCCGATTATTTCTATCGCGCAAATTGATGGTGGAGTGAATGATGCTGTGGATATTGTTAATTCTACCAAGGGAAGTTTGACTGGTGCTTTGTTTGCTGAAAATAGAGATGACATTATGTATGCTTTGGAAAATTGGGAAACTGGAAATTTATATATTCGTCGAGGAAATACTGGTGCGAAGGCACATCAGGGTTTCGGCGATGGTCCTGGCGATTCTCATCGCGGTGCTCATGGCGCCAAGACTGGTACGATTGAATGGCAGATTATGAATTCAAGTTTCCGACGCAAGGATGGTGCTCATGCAGATTATGATAAGGATCTTACGTGGGTTGATTCTGAAGATTACAATGCGGTGAAGTTGGAGGGATTATTAGGCCGTCTTGAAGCTAAACTCGCAAAAGATGCGGAAAGATTAAAAGACTCTGGCAATTCTGGCCCAATGCATCAACAATTCTTGGCGGCTATGCATGCTGGCTGGAGTTATCTTTATGAAAATGCTCGACATTTTTCGAAGAAGAGACCTGCTCCATATCAGACTAAAGGACAATATGATTGGATTGAGTCTCATCGAGTTGGTGATGTGATATTGCGCGTGAGTGAAGGTGATGATTATGAATCAATTTTGGGAAAGATGTTTGCAACAATAGCCGCGGGCAATAGTTTGAGAATTAGTGTGGATCCAGCGATGCGCCGTGCAATACATATAATAGAGGCTCAGTTGGGTTGCCGCCGGTTAGATCAATATTTCCAAGTGGAAATTGTTTATGAAACGGATGAAGAAATGTTCAATTCTATTGGTGAAGATTTGGGTTGCTTGATGTATGCCGACAAATCAAAAGTCCCTCATGAAGTTTATGAGGCTGCGGCTAAAACGGGTTTGCATATTGATGCGCGTCCAGTCACCGGAGATGGTTTGGTGGATATGGTCACGCAATTTAGACAGCAGTCTTATTGCTGGGTGTATCATGTAGCCGGTGACACGGGTTATGAAGAAATGATTCGTCAAAATCATCCGGAACAAGCCCCTTATGACAAGGAAGATTAAGCTGTTTTTTCTTTGTCGGCGCTTTCTTTGATTAAACTGGCAAATTTTTCGTAGCCGCGTTTTCCCAGATGGATGCCATCAGCGGAAGCATATTCCGGATTGCGGCCTTTGCCATCGTCTGTAGTGGTATATTTGGCAATATCAATCAATGAATCTGCTGGATATTTTTCACGCAGTAAGTTGTTGAATTTTTGAATTTGTTCTTTTCTCTCTTCGGTTGGTTGTACCGTGGCGATTTTTACTTTTATACCCTTTTTTTCGAGAAAGTCCTTGATTGCCGCGTAAGCATCAAAATTTTTCTGAATTAATTTGTCGGTATCCGCACCCAATCCGTTTGTAGCCATTCCCACTAAAACGATTTGTTTCGGAGGTTTTAATTGAGAAATTTTTGGCCACATTGTTTCCAGTTTTTCTTTGAAATTCATTGGATTTATTCCCACGACGCCAAAGAACCCGGTGTTGCCAAGATTTAAAGAATTTTTCATGTTATTCATGGCCACCGCGCCGCTGCTACCAAAAATCCAGGTGTCTTGATTGCTCTTGAGTTTTATAATGCCTTTGCCGTTGTATCCTTCTTTACCGTCGTCGATTCTTTCGGAAATTTCCTCGCCGGTATTTACCACACGTTCGCCGAACATTTTTAAAGCGGCTTGAGAGCGTCCTTGCATGGCGCCATAGGTATCTCTTGGTCTTTCAATATATCGTGAAAAAAGAGCTGCCAATTTAGTGACGGATGCGCCGTCTTTTGCTGCAGCCAATAGTGGACGTCCAAATTGACCAAGTACTTCACGTTCAAGGATGATTTTGGCGTTATTTTCAGGGTTTTGGCGATAGGCGATAGATTCTTCACGACTCATGGTTTTCAGCAAATGTGTACCTGCTCCGGCTACATCATTTACCTGAAATAATCCGATGCTATGTCCTCCGTCGCCGGTATCGTTTGAAGCGTTGAGTCCGGATTCTTTATAAGAGTTTACGATGGCTGCGGCGATAATTTTTGCAATGGCTTCGTCAGTTAAACCTTCTTTGCCTTTTAGGCCTTCTTTGAAAACTCTTTCGATTACTTTGGCGCTTTCTTTTTGAGAAGCCGTAAGTGGTATTTTGATCTGTTCCACTACGCTTTTTGAAGGATCGAGATTTGCATCTGTATAATAAGCATCTTGATCTTCCATTGCCTTCATTTCATTTTCAAAATTTTTGGCGTTTTCTTCACGAACTTTTTCTTCGGCTGAGAAAGTGCCAAGATATTTTTTTAGGGCTTCGGGATTTTTTAGATCGGTTTCTTCATTGCTGAGAATACGGAAACTCTCGCCGGTGTAAGTATCGACATATTTATTGTTTTCATCGAGGAAAGCTTGGCGTCCGGAATACATTTGACGAGTGGGAACTACGCCGCGATGTGCCTTGATCACTTCGCCGTTTTTTCTCTTAACCAGCACTTCCGTGATATCCGGATCCAGGAGAATATCGCCGATTCCTATGTTCATTTCATGAGAACGGCCTTTTTTATCAGATCCGAGACGTTGATAATTTAGTGTATACCAGTTGGCATCGGCTTTTTCTGTGTAAGCTTTGATGCGTTTCTGGGTTTCTTCTTTAATATTTGCCGCCTGCGAAGCCTCATCTTCATTTTCGGCTTTTGGTTTTAGGAGTCTGCTGTTGAAGCGGATGTCTTTAATTTCCTGCTTACGAAGAGATTCGCGGTCTTTTTCCGCGTCTTCTTCTTTGATTGCTTCAGTTTTTTCAAAATATTTTCCGTGAATTTTTCCGGCCGGATTGCCTTTTTCAAGCTGATTTTCTTGGGTTTCCGGTTTTTGTGTCGCTTCCTGAGCGGACTGATCGGCAATATCCGCGCGTCCTTTTTTTGCGTCTTCTGAAACTTTGTCTTGTTTGTCTTCGATTTTTTGACCTTCCCCTCCCTTTTCCGGGGCATTTTCAAAGATGAATCTATGGTTGAAGAACAAATTTTGTAGTTTTTTGAATGTTTTCATTTTTGTTTTAATTTCTCCCTATTCTACCATAAAATCGTCTTTTTTTCAAGATAGGGGGAAGATAAAAGAGGTTGATTTTATACAAGAAAAAGGGAAAAATGGGGCGGTAATTCCAATATCCTTGCTCGGGTGGCGGAATTGGTAGACGCGCAGGACTTAAAATCCTGTTCTAGCAATAGAGTGCGGGTTCGATTCCCGCCCCGAGCACCATAGCCACGAGGCGAGCAGCCGAGTGGGCATTAGTTTCAATTGTATTTCTCTTCATGAATTGATTCTACTGTGAAGCCTTTTTCTTTGAGTAAATTGGTGACTTCAGTGATCATATCTTTGAGGCCACACATGTAAATTTCGGTGTTCTGCGGTTCTAAATTCGCTTTATTGAGAATATCTGTCACACGACCTTTGGAACCAGTCCAAGAATCGTTTTCCGGGCGTGAAAGAGTGTATTCGACGGTGAAGTTTGGATATTTTTTAGCTAAATTTTCGAAATGGTCCTTGTAAAATACGTCTTTAATGTAACGCAAGCCAAAAAGCAGGTGCATTTTTTGCTTATTTCCTTTCGCCAATTCATCTTCGATCAGAGATTTCATAGGAGTTATTCCGGTACCAGTGGCGATGAAGATTACGGATTTTTCGGCGGAAGTTTGAAAGATTAGCTTTCCGCTTGGACCCATAAATTCCACTTTATCGCCAATTTTCAAGGAATTAAGCCAATTGCTGCCACGTCCTCCGGAAATAACCTTTAGGCAAGTAGCCACAAGGTTCCCATCTTTTTTTGGTGCATTTGAAAGGGAATAAGCACGGAAGCAGGGCGGAATTTTGTCAGCTATTTTGTAGGTGATGAATTGACCGGCTATGAAATTGAAAGGTTGTGGAGTTTCAAATTCTAATTCGATGACATCGTTTGTAAATTGTTGTTTCTTCTTGAGAGTGGCTGTGTTTAAAGACATGGTATAAATTTGCTACATTTCCTCCATTCTAATATAATTCTGCCAATTTTAAAACTCCTATGGCTCAGATTTGCAGAAATTGTAATGTTGCGTTTGAGATTCCATCTGAAGACTTGAAAATTTATGAACATTTTGAGGTGCCGCAGCCGACACAGTGTCCACTTTGCCGAATGCAGCGCAGGATGGCTTTTCGTAATGAACGTAATTTATATAAGCGCAAATGTGATTTTTCCGGACGAGATATTCTTTCGCTTTATCCACCGGATTCGAAATATAAAATTTATGATCAAAAAGAGTGGTGGTCTGATGCATGGGACGCAGTGACGTATGGACGAGATTTTGATTTTAATAAACCTTTTTTTCAACAATTTGAGGATTTACTAGTGGTCGTGCCGCGCATTAATTTGCAAAATCGTCAAAATGAAAATAGTGATTATTGCAATGATACAAATGATATGAAAAATTCTTATCTTTGTTTTAACTCGGAGCAAGCGGCGAATTTTTATTACACCAATTCCGCGGGTATTGGATCGGACTGCATGGATCTTTTTTGGTCTTTGCAGATTGAACTTTGTTATGAATGTTCGAAATGTATGGGAGCTTATCATTGTTTTTGGTGTTTCAATTGTAGTGGAATCAGTGATTGTTATTTTTGCCGTGATTTGATTGGTTGCAAAAATTGTTTTGGCTGTATCGGGCTTAGACAAAAGGAATATTGTGTTTTTAATAAACAAATGAAACGCGAGGATTATGAGGATTTTATTAAGAATTTTTCTTTTTCTCATGCTGACGTGGAAAAGGCGAAAGCGGAATTTGCAGAACTATGTTTAAGAGTGCCGCATCGCAATTTGGAGATGAGTAATTGCGAAAATTCACAAGGAGATTATCTGACAAATTGCAAAAATTGCGTGGACTGTTTTGATATTATGGAATCGGAAAATTGTCGTTATATTTGGGATGGTTTAGCTGTGAATAGTTATGATTGTTTTAATGCCGGCTATGAGTCGTCTTTTTTGTATGAATGCGTGGGTGTTTACCGCTCAAATAATATGAAATTTTGTGATAAATCTCAGGTTTCCAATGATTTGGCTTATTGCGATTATTGCTTTAATTGCCATGATTGTTTTGGCTGTGTGGGTTTGAGGTATAAGCAATATTGTGTTTTAAATAAACAATATTCGAAGGAAGAATATGAAAAACTTTTACCTAAAATTATTGAGAAAATGGAAGCAGATGGTGAGTTTGGTGAATTTTTCCCGATTCGTTTGAGTCCTTTTGGTTATAATGACACTTTGGCGAATTGGTATTTCCCACTGACACGTGAAGAAGCGCTGAAGAAAGGCTATAAATGGAATGACTATGTGGCGCCAAAAATTGGAATGAAAACAATGTCGGCCAAAGATTTACCGCAAAAAATCGAGCAAGTAGGGGAGAGTGTTTGTACGGAAATTATTGAATGTGAGGGCGATAAAAAACTCTTTAGAATTATTCCGCAGGAATTGGCTTTTTATCGCAAACATAAATTGCCATTACCTCATTTTTGCCCTGACTGTCGCCATGAAAAGCGTAAACGTCAAATGAATCCGCGTAAGCTTTATGGCCGTAAATGCGGCAAGTGTGGTGTTGATATGGTAACAACTTATCCACCTGATTCTTCCAATGCACACTCCACTTCGCTTCGTGTCTATTGTGAAAAATGTTATTTGGCGGCGATTTATTAAATTTTAATTTTGCAAAATGTCTATTCCTAAAACAATTTGGCGCTGGGCCTACTACGATTTTGCTAATTCCGCCTATCTTCTAATGTATCCCACAGTGCTTTTGCCGGTGCTCTTTGCGATGATTTTTAAAACTACCGGTTATTCTTTGGGGATGTGGGGAATTGCCAATGCGATTTCTACTTTGATCGGAGTATTTATGGCTGTTTTGGTGGGAAAATATTCTGATAAGCATGGTAAATTTTCGGCCTTCAAATGGTCGGTTTTTGGGGCATTTGTCGGGATGTTGGCAATTACTTTTTCTGTGGCTTATTTTTTGAATGCTTTGTTTTACGTTTATATTTTGGCGAATGCGGTTTTTATTTTATCTCTTTCTTTGTCTGATTCTATTTTGCCTCATGTGGCTCAAGAAAAAGATGCTTATGAATATAGCGGATTTGCTTGGGGTTTTGGTTATTTGGGAGGTGTGGCTTCATTGATTATTGCCATAATTTTGCAGAAAATTTTAAATAATGAATATCACCCTTTGGTCTTTTTAAGCACGGCGATTTTTTACATAATTTTTTCAATTTATTCTTTACGCGGTTTGAAAGAAGTTAAGATGAATGAAGATACTTCGGTGAAGCTGGCAATTTTTATTCCAAAAATGCAAAAATTTCTTTTGCTTTTGGGCTATTGGTTTATCAGTGAAGGAATTTCGGTGATTATTTTGTTTATTGGGATTTTTCTTGCGTCTGAGATGGGTTTTTCACCAATGACTATTGGAATTTTGTTTTTGGTGATTCAATTGGTAGCTTTTCCCGCTACACTTTTTGGTGGTCGTTTGGCAAAAAAATATAATACTTTAAAGTTGCTGGGCTGGACGATATTTTTCTGGGGTATTTCAATTTTATTTCTGGTTTTTAATATCGGCAATTTTGGCTTAATCCTTATTATTTTTACAGGCGCGGCGGCAATAGGAAATAGTCAGTCATATTTGCGTTCACAATATGCGAATGTTATCGAACGCAGTGAATCCGGTTTTCAGTTTGGAATTTATACAATTGTTTCTGAGGCCTCAGTTTTCATAGGTCCTATAGCTTACGGTTTTGCCAGCGACTATTTCCATAGTCAAAAAATCCCACTTTTAATTCTTTTTGGCACAATGGTGGTGGGGTATTTACTGATCTGGAAAGTGATGAGAAAAATTGGAGGCGCCATCCAGATTCGCCCGGCGAAGCCGGGTTGCAAACCGCTGAATAGAGTTGAAGTATAATTTGGCATACCAATTTTGTTGCTTATTTTATTTTTGTATTTAAGTTTTTTAAAATAAGTATATATAATTCTTTTGTTAATACTGTTATTGGTTAGTGTATGAATGACAATTTTAAAATAGATTCCTTGGGTAATGTAATACTTCCACGAGAATTGAATTGGTTTGTTCAATCTTGTAAACACGAATCTGTTGCTTTGGAAACGATAGTAATGTTAGAAAAAAAACTGCATTTCAGTAAAAATTATTTTAATAAAATTTATAAATATCCTGACGGAATAATGATTTATGAAATTCATAGAATTATTCAATTTCTGTTAGTTGAATTGATCAAAAAGAATTTAAATAAAGAAAATGAATTTAGAGCCATTGAAAGATGGCAATTTCAACAGATTCTTGAATTAGCTTGTTTTATTTTAGGTGATAAGGTTCCTCAAGACTTCTTGCAAGACTTAAATGAATTGCGGAATAAATTTATGCATTATCCAACGTATCAAAATTTTAAAGATATTCTATTGAGTAAAAAACACAGACCTTTTGCTCGTAAAATTTTAGATAAAAAATATGAATATATGTTGTCTACGAAAAGCTCAAAAAAAAATCACCAATACTGGAAGAGAAGAAAAAAAATTATGGTTTCAATCCAGTATGTGCACTATCTCATGGCTAGTTGCTACTCTGGAGTTAGAAGATAAGCCCTGTGGAATTATATTTAAAATGGAAGAGATTTTTGGCGAGTCTATGAAAAAGAGGAAATTAAGAAATAAGTTTAAAATAGCGTAATTTGGAGGCGCCATCCAGATTCGAACTGGAGAATAACGGTTTTGCAAACCGCTGCCTTACCACTTGGCCATGGCGCCTTATTTTAGTATTTGCTTTAATTCTGTTCTTCCAGGATGGCTTTTGAGAAATTTTTCTCTAGCTCTGGCTTCCTTGGAAGTTGAGAATTTTTCGGTGTATATAAGTTTTAAAGGTCGTCTGCTTTTTGTGGATTTTACCCTACCTTGCTCGTGTTGCAAAACTCTTAAATTAATATCACTAGTGTATCCAGTGTAATGTTTTTTGTCTTTTAGGCTCTGTAATATATAAATTCGATATTCTTTCATTGTGATTTTGTGCGCCATCCAGATTCGCCCGGCGAAGCCGGGTTGCAAACCGCTGCCTTACCACTTGGCCATGGCGCCTTATTTTCAAGATGTTCTATTTCAGGTCGTGTCCGAGTTTAACATCACCGATTGGCTTTTGACAATGTTACTTTAGCAAGAAGCTGGAAAGCATATCTTCTACTGTCTTCACTACGCTTTCATCTTCATTTGGAAGGTAAGAGCCAATGACGGTATATCCAAAATTATTATTTACGACGTATAATTCTGTGAAATGAATTATTTGTTCGCTGGCGGATTTTTTGCCTTCGTATTCTGCAAGATATGTGGCTAAACCATCTTTGCCATAAGCCATTTTTCCCTCTTTTTCGCTTAATAATTGGTAGCCAATTAAATTATTTCTGGCAATTTCCAAACTGCTTTTGGCAAAATCTTTTGAGGTGATTACTTGTTTGGGATCGAGGGATTTTTGTGAAATGTTTAAATTGGCGGTGAATATATCGCTTCTAATATTATTTCTAAAACCGACAATTGTTTCCAATGGAACATTGGAAGTAAAACTACCTTTATCGATGGTTTCCCAAGGTTTTGGAATTTCTATACTGAAATTATTGTTTTCATAAAGAGTGTTGCCTTCTTTTACAGGCGCAGAAGTTGTGGATGAAGTGCTGTCTCTGCCACTGCAGCCGACAAATAAAATGGCTGAGATAATTCCAATGCTGATAACTAAATGTTTTATTTTCATAAAAATAATTTGGTGATTTTGCTTAATCTTAGCATATTTAATACTAGGCGACTACGTCGCCTGTTGACTTTGCATAAATAGCGTATAGACTCTGGCTTGTTTATTATCAGTCGTCTATGAAAATAGGTATTTTATCCTATCGTTCAACAAGCAATAAGGCTACAAAAGAGGAGCTTGAGTTGAAAAAAGTGGCGAAGGAAAAAGGTCATAAGGCTCGTATTTTTCGCGCCTCAAAATTCCAATTGGTTTTTGATCATAAGTCTCCTTGGCTTTTGTATGATGGTAAGCCTTTTGAAAATTACGATGTGGTGATTACTAGGCCATCGATTTTGAGTAATGTTGATCTGCATATTTCTTTAATTCAACAGATGGAAATGATGGGCATACCATTATTTAATCGTTCACAGGCTATTTTGGCTGCGAAGAACAAAATAAAGACCATGCAGATTTTGGATCATTATGGCATTCCTATTCCAAAAACCGTAGTGATCAGACGTCGAGATGATTTAGGGGAAGTAGCAAAATTGCTCGGTGGTTTTCCTATAATAGTAAAACAGCCGGTGGGTTCTTTTGGCAATGGAGTTACAATTATTGAAAGTATGCGTGCTTTAAAATCTTTTTTATTGTGGGATCAACCGATGTATTTGCTGCAGGAATTCGTGAAATATTCGAAGGGAAAAGACATTAGAATTTTCGTGGTGAATGGTAGAATTGTGGGATCAATGATGCGTAAAGCAAAGAAAGGTGAATTTAGGTCGAATATTGAATTGGGTGCCGTTGGTCGTCCTGTGGAAATTACGCAGGAGGAAGCTTCAATCGCTTTGCGTTCGGTTCAAGCGTTGGATTTGAATTATGGAGGCGTGGATGTAATACGCGGCTCAAATGGTCCGGTGGTTTTGGAGGTTAACTCAAATCCTGGATTTAAAGAATTGGAAAGAGCTACCGGAGTAAGTATTGCCGGAGCAATTGTCGATTATGCGGTAGAGTACAGCGAAAGACATCGTCAAAGAACTTTGGATTAAAGTTCTTAGCGTTTTTCAATAATATTGTCTACTAATCCGTATTTTTTTGCTGTCTCAGCATCCATATAATTATCGCGGTCGGTATCTTTTTCTACAATTTTCATTGGTTGACCGGTGTGTTTGGCGAGAATGCCATTCAAAAGATGTTTGGTCTTTTTAATATGGTCGGCGTGAATGATAATATCTGAGGCTTGTCCTTCAGTGCCTCCGAGAGGCTGATGAATCATTACTTCGGAATTTGGTAAACAGAATCTTTTACCTTTTGCTCCACCGGCTAAGAGTACGGCGCCCATTGAAGCAGCCATTCCCAAGCATACGGTCGAAACGTCAGGTTTGATGTAATTCATGGTGTCATAAATAGCTAAACCGGCAGTTACATGACCACCAGGACTATTGATATACATGGTGATATCTCTTTTTGGATCTTCGTTTTCAAGGAATAGTAATTGGGCAATAATGACATTGGCCACGCTGCTATCGATAGCTGTTCCCAAAAAAATAACGCGATCTTTAAGTAAGCGTGAATAAATATCGAAGGCTCTTTCTCCGGCGTGACTTTTTTCGATAACAGTAGGAATCAAAATTGATTCTGATTTGATGGGATCAAATGTTGAGGACATAGATTGAATTTAGAGGTTATTTTTGTTTCTGACTCCTATTATTATAGCAGATTTCGTGTTTTCTTTCAGGCGGTTAGAATTGACGTGTTTAAACTATCATTGTGAAATCGGTTTTATATGGTTAAAATGTGGCTTTTAAACCTAAAAAAGCCGTATTTTAAAAATATGTATAAAATTGTGTTGACATTGTTTTTGATTTTGAATACACTTCCGATGCTCTGGAGGTGGTTAAGAAATGCTCCTCCTAGATTTTCTTTCTGAAAACAGCTGTTCTTTAACATCTAGAATGTAATAGAGAAAAAATTTGAGTTTTTTCTCACAGCAAATGATTTATGTAACAATAATCAGCGTTGTGAGTCATTATACAAACATTACGGTTTGGTCTGACTTCGGTCGATCTACCGTTCTAATCTCGTTTAACGAGATTTCTTTTTAACGAAGAGTTTGATTCTGGCTCAGGGTTAACGCTGGCGGTATGTCTAATACATGCAAGTCGAGCGCCCCGCAAGGGGAGCGGCGAACGGCTGAATAACACGTTGGTACCTGCCTTGAACTCAGGGATACCCCGTAGAAATACGGGTTAATACCGGATAGTCCCGAAAGGGTAAAGATTTTTCGGTTCAAGAGGGGCCTGCGGCCTATCAGATAGTTGGCGAGGTAATGGCTCACCAAGTCTATGACGGGTAGCTGATCTGAGAGGATGATCAGCCAGAATGGAACTGAGACACGGTCCATACTCCTACGGGAGGCAGCAGTAAAGAATATTTCGCAATGGGGGAAACCCTGACGAAGCGATACCGCGTGGGCGAAGAAGGTCGAAAGATTGTAAAGCCCTTTTCTGAAGGAATAATTCTGAAGGTACTTCAGGAATAAGCACCGGCTAACTCCGTGCCAGCAGCCGCGGTAATACGGAGGGTGCAAGCGTTACCCGGAATCATTGGGCGTAAAGCGTCCGCAGGTGGTTTGTTAAGTTGAATATTAAATCTTGAAGCCCAACTTCAAGGCTGTATTCAAAACTGGCTAACTAGAGTTTTTCAGAGGTACATGGAATTCTGTGTGTAGGGGTAAAATCCGTAGATATACAGAGGAACACCAAAAGCGAAGGCAATGTACTGGGAAACAACTGACACTCATGGACGAAAGCGTAGGTAGCGAACGGGATTAGATACCCCGGTAGTCTACGCCTTAAACGATGGATACTAGGTGTTAGAGGATTCGACCCCTCTAGTGCCACAGCTAACGCATTAAGTATCCCGCCTGGGAAGTACGGTCGCAAGATTAAAACTCAAAGAAATAGACGGGGACCCACACAAGCGGTGGAGCACCTGGCTCAATTCGATAGTGAGCGAGGAACCTTACCTAGGTTTGACATCTCTGGAATTCTGCGGAAACGTGGAAGTGCCTTTTGGAACCAGAAGACAGGTGCTGCATGGTTGTCGTCAGCTCGTGCCTTGAGGTGTTCGGTTAAGTCCGTAAACGAGCGCAACCCATGTTCTGTGTTGTTTTTTCACAGGAGACTGCCGATTCAAAGTCGGAGGAAGGTATGGATGACGTCAAATCAGCATGGCCCTTATACCTAGGGCTGCACAGGTGCTACAATGGTTGGTACAATGGGTAGCAATGATGTAAATCGGAGCCAATCCCACAAAAGCCAATCTCAGTTCGGATTGAAGGCTGCAACTCGCCTTCATGAAGCTGGAATCGCTAGTAAACGCGTATCAGCAATGGCGCGTTGAATATGTTCCTGGGTCTTGTACTCACCGCCCGTCACACTATGAAAGGTAGGAGCACCCGAAGTTCCCTTAGCTTTTAGCGGGGACCTAAGGTGAAACTACTGATTGGAGTGAAGTCGTAACAAGGTATCCGCAGGAGAACCTGCGGATGGATCACCTCCTTTTATGGAGATTAAAGAGTTGCATAGCTTATGGGTTGCTTAAGCACTCATAAGAATGCAAAATTCTTATGGTCGAATTATTTACTTCGGTAAATAATTTAGTTTCTCCGCTTCGGCGGAGGACACAAAGTCCTCGAGCAATCGAGGCGGCTCAAGTTTTCTTCTCTATTACATTCTGGATGTTAAGAACATTAAGGACCTTTGTAAGGGTCTTTTTTTTTTGTTGTGGTTGGGCTGTAGGCGGTGATTGACGAATATTGGAGTTGGCTTTTAGTTCGCGCCCGGGCGCACTTTTTGATCTGTAAAAATGTACATAACAGAAGTTGATATGTATATACATATTTTATAATTCCTGCTCGGCAAGGTTTTTAACCTGTAAAAGTGTACATTCGAACGAAAAAGCCCCCAAATAAACTTGGAGGCTTTTGTTACTTGAAATTTTATTATTTTTTATTGGCTCACATTTCCAGTGTCAAAATTGTATGAGTAAGAACTTTGGTTGTTGAATCCATATGTAAATAATTTGTAATGCAGAGTATTGGTGTTTTTATCATAATTATTGCATTGGAAAACTGATGACCCATTTGGCTTAAGATTCTTTTCTTCAGTAAAGGCTGGAACGCTGTAAGTTTTAACTTCTCCACCAAACATTCCATCTTCAAGACAATTGTAGAAATGTTTGGAATCATAAGTGAATCCATATAGTCCTCGGCTTGGGGTGAATTCCAATAATACTTTTTTATCATTGATGCTATAGATTTTGCCAGGATTGCTTTCAGAGAGTTCTTTAAAATAAATTAAATAATTTTTATCAGCGCTGATTTCTACATTATTAAAGTCTTCATTTTTGGAATGTCTTGCCGTGTCGATTTTTGTTTTAGTGCCATTTTGAACTAAGAAGAGAGTTAGATAATCTCCTTCTTCGCTGTAGGCAACTCTCAATGCTGGTGTTTCATCTGTTGAGACGCTTGAAATGGTATTTAATAAATTGCCTTCGACTTGCATCCACACATCATAAACTTCCTTGGTTCCATCTTTATTGGTCAATTCAACCAAAAAATCATATTGATCCTTCGCTACTTCTATAAAATCCAGGAATTTTGAGCTTTGTAAGTTTTGATAATATCCTTGGAAAACGCTGAAATCCATTTTTTTATATTTTTTCATGTCGTAAGCTCCCTGAAAATCGCCTTGTGCCAATTTTTGGTAGTAAAGTTTGATTAACTCTTCGCTGCTGCTGTTCCCCGGTTGATTTGCAGAAACTGTGGGCGTTTCTACTTTAGTGCTTTCCGTAACGGTTTTGTCTTTTGGTGTTTCTGTCGTTTCTGGAGTTTTTGTTTCCGTGACTGTTTTGCCATCTATCGTTACGGCAACATTATTGTCGTCAGTCTTTGTTTCTTTGACTTCGTTTTTTTCCTGTTTTTCAGATAAAAAATTAAATTTATCGGTATTTTGGCCGATAAAAATTCCTGCACCGATTGCAAGAATAACGATTAAGCCTAATAGGCTGTATTTTACTGCTGGTTTCATAGTTAAAATGAATGAGGAAATAGGGTATTAAAAAGATATCACCAATATAATTTAGTGACAATGTTTATTGTTAAAATAAAAATAGCCCTGCTTTGCAGGACTCTTTTTAATGGTGGAGCTGAAGGGAGTCGAACCCTTTACCTCCTCGGTGCAAACGAGGCGCTCTAGCCAAGTGAGCTACAGCCCCATGAAGAACAGCGGTATATTACGGAAACCGAGGTTGCTTTGCAAGATAAAATAGAAAAATTTATTCTCCGGCTTTCTCCAAGAGTTGTTTTTCTCTTTTGGTAAATTTCTTTTCAAATTCGTCTCGTGTTTTTGAGATTTCTTCTAAAACTTTTTCTCTTTTGGTCTGAGGATGTTTTGTCTCAATAATTACTGGGGTGTTTGCGCTGGTATCGTCAGTGAGATTTATGCCGCCATTATTTTGTTTGCTGAGCTGTATTGTAGATGTGCTAGGTGAATTACTCTCTACTTCTTCTGTGCCACTTATTTCTTGGGGAATTTCCATTGCTAGATTTGATGCCTTTGTAAGTAATGCGTCGGTTTCTTTTAAGGTATTCTTATCTTCTATTCCTTTATTTTTTAGAACTGCCAATTCACGCATTCTTCTTTTGGCCATCTTGTGATAATAGGTGGTTTTTGATTGGGGGGTTGTAGCAAACATTCCTTCGACATTTTCCGTAGTTCGTTTAAGAGGGTAAAGAATATGGCCATTGGTCACGTTGTCGTTATTGTAGGCATAGAGAGTAGTGGAGCTGAAAAGCACAAGAACAAGTGCGGAAGTTAGTTGAATTTTGAAACGCCAAAGTTTTTTGAAAAACGGAGTTTTGGGTTGTTCGTATTTGGCATGGAAACGTTCACGCAATTTTACTTTGAGTGTTTGCTCAAAGTTATTTTCCGGCTTGGCTTCGTTGGCCATGCTGTACAGAATTTTTTCTAATTGTTCGTGTTCGTTTTCAGACATTTTATTCTGATTGATATTTTAGATGTTCTAATTTTCTTTTCAAATCTTGTAGCGTGCGATGCAATGTGACTCTGATATTATTTTCGTTTTCTTGGGTTATTTCAGCTATTTCTTCGAAAGAATATCCGGAGAAATATCTTAATAGCACTAGTTCTTTTTTATTTTCCGGCAAAGCTTCTATGGTTTCTTTTATTATCGTCTTTTCAATTTCGTTTTGGGCAATGGATTGGGTGTCTTTTGAATCTTTTAATTCATTTGCAAGTTCATCTATTGAGGTGTTGGATTTATTTCTGTTTGAGCGGAAGAAGTCGATGAGATAGTTTCTGGTAATCTGGAAAATCCAGGATTTAAAACTACCTTTTTTTGGGTCAAATTTGTCAAAGTTCTCTATCGCTTTCAGAAAGATTTCGGAGACAATATCCTCTGCGAGGGACTTGTCACGGCTTGTACGCATGTAAACATACCCATAAACTTGTGGCATATGTTCCTCGTAATATTTGTTGAATTCTTCAAAATTTGGCATTGTTTACACAGCTAGGTATACTAAATACGTGGCAGGATATTACACCTTTTTTCTTATTTTTTGAATGCTAGAAGTTTTGGTGACATTTCTCTTTACTATATTAATAGTCTTATCGGGCTATTTTTGGCTTAAACTGATATTTTTAATCTTATTGATTTTGATTGTGACTCCGGGTGTTTATGCCATGGCCAGGGGTGCTCCTTTTGTTCCGAGCATGGATAAAGCTGTGCAGGCGATGTTGAAGCTGGGGAAATTTAAGCAAGGCGATAGGGTAGTGGATATAGGATGTGGAGACGGAAAGGTTATCAGAAAAATTGCTAAAGAAAATGTAAAAAGAGCCGTGGGCTACGAACTTTCCGTGCCAACTTTTTTGTTGGCGAATTTAAAAACTTTCTTTAATAGGGGAAAAGAACAAATTAAATTCGGGAATTTTTGGCATCAAGATTTGTCTCAATATGACGTGATTGTTTGTTTTTTGTTAATAAATGCGATGGCTGATTTTGAAGAAACCCTTTGGCCAAAGCTGAAAAAGGGGACTCGTGTGATATCCAATGCATTTAAATTAAAAGGTGTGCAGATTGAGGCTGAACAGGATGGAGTTTATCTTTATGTGAAAAAATAAGTTTGCAAATTGGTTTGACTCTAGGGAGGCTTTCCAGTAATTTTGTTTGCGCGAATTTATTTTGCACATTTTAGGGGCGAGTAGCTCAGGTGGTTAGAGCGCGACACTGATAATGTCGAGGTCGGAGGTTCGAGTCCTCCCCCGCCCACCATTTATATCCAATTATGTATAAATATTCTTTTTATAATGACTATTCCGAGGGTTGCCATCCAAAAATTTTGGAATTTCTGGCTAGCTCAAATTTAATCCAGGAAGCTGGTTATGGTGAGGATGCGATTTGTGTGAAAGCTAGGGAATTGTTAAAAACTAAAATTGCCAATTCCAAAGTTGATATTCATTTTGTCTCTGCAGGAACACAAGTTAATTTGATTATGCTGGCAGCGATGATGAGACCTTATGAGTCGGTCATTGCTGTTGAGACGGCGCATATCAATGTGCATGAAGCTGGAGCGATTGAGGCTACTGGACACAAAATTAATCTTGTACAGGGGATAGAAGGGAAAATTACGATTGAGAAAATTGATGAAGTCGTAAAAGCTCATCATGATGAGCACATGGTTAAACCAAAAATGGTTTTCATTTCTAACTCTACTGAATTGGGTACTGTTTATAATAAAGAAGATTTGGTGAAGATTTCCAAATATTGCCACGAAAATAATTTATATCTTTATTTGGATGGTGCGAGATTGGGGATGGCTTTGACGAGTGAGGGGATTGATTTGACTTTGAAAGATATTGCGGAATTGGTTGATGCTTTTTATATAGGTGGAACAAAGAACGGAGCTTTATTGGGTGAGGCGATTGTGATTTGTAATGAGAATTTGAAAAAAGATTTTCGCTATTTCTTGAAACAACGAGGTGGATTGTTGGCTAAAGGGAGAGTGCTGGGTGCGCAATTTTTAGTTTTATTCCAGGATGATTTATATTTTGAACTAGCTAAGCATGCGAATGCCATGGCCGCTAAATTGTCTGAGAAAATCCGAAAATTAGGATTTAAATTTTTGACTGAGGCAAAAACTAATCAGATTTTTCCGATTCTACCAAATGCGATAATTGAAAAATTACGGGAAATATATGGTTTTTATGTTTGGGCTAAAGCTGATGAAGGTAATTCTGCGATTAGGCTAGTGACATCTTGGTCAACTAATGAGAAAATGGTGGATGAGTTTATTAGAGATTTAAATACTTTGTAACATGGATCGTTTTCTGGCAGTAATAATTGGTTGTCCACTTGGCTTTGTGATTATGTACTATCGCAGAGCTATTAAAGAATTTTTCGGTGAAATAGGTTTCGCTGAAAGAATTTTAGGAGTAGGAGGAACTAATACTTTTATAGTACTTGTGGGAATTTTGGTTTTTATTGGTTCTTTAATGTATTCGCTTGGAACTTTTCAATCGCTTTTGAACGGAATTCTTGGAAGATTCTTTTAATTTAGGCACGTTTGATAGTCTTTTTTGCTCATGAATAAGCGGTTTTGGGCATTTTACGAAAAATCCATAAAATAATGTTGACATTGTTACCGCGCATAAATATAATGGCCAGGCATTTAGTATCAATAACAGATTAAAAATAGTTAACTTAATGCAAGAAAAACCAGCTACTTACCCTTTAGGTTCATGACTTTGGTCTTATAAAGTCGTAGCTTAAAGGGTGTGTAGCAACTACGCACCCTTTTTTGATCCTTGAAAATTAGTGGCAATTAAATAAATTTTTTTTACCAATTACTAGTTAAAGTAATTGGTTCTCTGTAATTTCAAAATAAGTTACTTATGAGCGAAGAGTGAATGCCTCGACTCCAAACTCCGATGAAGGACGTAGCTAGCTGCGATAAGCTTTGGTGAGCCGCTAAGCAGGCTTTGACCCAGAGATTTCCGAATGGGGAAACCCATTCCGAGTCATGTCGGAAAACTGTCCGGTGAATACATAACCGGACCGAGGACACCCAGCGAACTGAAACATCTTAGTGGCTGGGGAAAATAAATCAAACGAGATTCCCGTAGTAGTGGCGAGCGAACCGGGATCAGCCTAAACCTTATGCTACGGCATAAGGGGTTGTAGGACCTCAATATGAACTTTATATCTATTAGTCAAACGTCTCTGGAAAGAGCGACCATAGAGGGTAATAGTCCCGTCGACGAAAATAGGATAAAGCTCTAGAGTGTTCCTGAGTAAGATCGGACACGTGTAATCCGGTCTGAACCTGGGAGGACCATCTTCCAAGGCTAAATAGGTTTGGAGATCGATAGTGAACAAGTACCGTGAGGGAAAGGTGAAAAGCACCCCGGTTAGGGGGATGAAATAGAACCTGCAACTCTTTGCTTACAACGATTCGGAGCCCGCAAGGGTGACGAAGTACTTTTTGTAGAACGGACCAACGAGTTAGCTGTGCGGCGCATGGTTAAGGGAGTAACTACCCGGAGCCACAGTGAAAGCGAGGGTGAATAACCCGTAAGTGTCGCGCACTAGACCCGAAACTAAGTGATCTATTCATGGCCAGGTTGAAGGTCGCCGAGAGGCGGCTGGAGGACCGAACCGACTAATGCTGCAAAATTAGCGGATGAGTTGTGAATAGGGGCGAAAAACCAATCGAACTTAGAGATAGCTGGTTCTCCTCGAAATAGCTTTAGGGCTAGCCTTATAATAATACCCGCAGGGGTAGAGCGCTGTTTAGACTAGGGGACGAAATAAGTCTACCAAATCTAGATAAACTTCAAATACTGCGGCGAATTTTATAGGAGTCAGACAGTGACAGCTAAGTGCCATTGTCAAAAGGGTAACAGCCCAGATCGCCATCTAAGGTCCCAAATAAAGACTAAGTGGAAAAGGATGTAGAATTGCGTATACAACCAGGAGGTTGGCTTAGAAGCAGCCATTCCTTTAAAGAGTGCGTAACAGCTCACTGGTCTATGCGGTTCCGCGCCGAAAATATAGCGGGGCTCAAGTCTTTAACCGAAGATGTGGATAGTATGTGACTTCGGTCATATACCATGGTAGAGGAGCGTTCCTGTCAGCGTCGAAGTTAAACTGGAAAGTTTGATGGAGCGTCAGGAAGTGAAAATGTTGGTATGAGTAACGAAATTCAAGCGAAAAACTTGAACACCGTATGTCCAAGGTTTCCCAAGCAACGGTAATCGGCTTGGGGTTAGTCGGTCCTAAGGCCAGGCAGAAATGCGTAGCCAATGGATAACAGGTTAATATTCCTGTACAACTTAACAGTCGTCCAAGCAATGCTGGAAGGATTTGATTATCGATTTTTGAACCCGGCTTTGCCGGGGGATAATTGAGATTTTCTTTGACTGAAGGCGGCGCTAGCTCAGGGGTGACGCAGAAGGATAACCGGAGCGTGTTAATGAATTCACGTGCAAGCTGTAAGCTTACGATTCTAAATGGTAAATCCGTAGAATTTCGCGAGCAGTGATGCAAAATACTCTGTCTTTGACAGGGTGATTCCGGTAATTTCAGCTGCCAAGAAAATCCTCGGTAGCGAGAATGTTAGGTTTCCGTACCGCAAACCAACGCAGGTGGACGAGTCGAATAGACTAAGGTGAGCGAGTAATCTATTGCTAAGGAACTCGGCAAAACAGTAGGTGTAACTTCGGGATAAACCTTGCCAGTTGTTCTTTTGAATGACTGGCCGCAGTTAATGATTTCATGCAACTGTTTATCAAAAACACAGGTCTCTGCTAAGTCGTAAGACTATGTATAGGGGCTGACGCCTGCCCAGTGCCAGAAGGTCACGAGGAGAGGTATTATGCTTTGAATCTAAGCCCTGGTGAACGGCGGCCGTAACTATAACGGTCCTAAGGTAGCGAAATTCCTTGTCGGGTAAGTTCCGACCCGCACGAATGGCGTAATGATGTGAAAACTGTCTCAGCAATAGGCTCGGTGAAATTACAGAACTGGTAAAAATGCCAGTTTATTATAGAAAGACGAAAAGACCCCGTGCAGCTTTACTGTAGCTTGACGTTGTTTCTGGATATTGTTTGCGTAGGATAGGTGGGAGACTTTGATGGTTCGCTTTCGGGCGGATCGGAGTCATCCTTGAAATACCACCCTTATTATATCTAGGATCTAACTTCAACTGTTAAACCAGTTGTTAGGACAGCGTTTGGTGGGCAGTTTGACTGGGGCGGTCGCCTCCTAAAGAGTAACGGAGGCGCGCAATGGTTCTCTAGGTTTGGATGGAAACCAAGCTGATAGTGTAATCGCACAAGAGAGCTTAACTGCAAGACCTACAAGTCGAGCAGATGCGAAAGCAGGTGATAATGATCCGATAGTGGCACATGGGTGCGCTATCGCTCAACGGATAAAAGTTACGCCGGGGATAACAGGCTGATTGATTCCAAGAGTTCACATCGACGAATCAGTTTGGCACCTCGATGTCGGCTCGTCCTATCCTGGGGCTGGAGAAGGTCCCAAGGGTTTGGCTGTTCGCCAATTAAAAGGGTACGCGAGCTGGGTTCAGTACGTCGTGAGACAGTACGGTCTATATCTTCTATAATCGCAGGATATTTGAGGGATGCTGTTCCTAGTACGAGAGGACCGGAATGGACAAACCTCTGGTGTATCTGTTGTCGTGTCAACGGCATCGCAGAGTAGCTAGGTTTGGGGAGATAACCGCTGAAAGCATCTAAGTGGGAAACTCCTCCCAAGATTATATATCCCAATTAACCTCCACAAAGACTATGTGGTTGATAGGTCACAGATGGAAGCTCAGTAATGAGTTAAGTCGAGTGATACTAACAGGTGATCGAACTTATTTTTTCAGAGAACCTTTATTTTGACTAGTAATTAGTGAAAAAAATTTATAAAAGCCAGTATCTTGGTAGTTCTAGAGGCAGGGGTACACCTGTTCCCATCCCGAATACAGCAGTTAAGCCTGCCTTCGCCGATGTTACTGTGGTTTTCCCACGGGAAAGTAGGGCGCTGCCAAGATAGTGGCTTTTATAGTAAATAGTAAAAGAGCTGTTTGACAAAACTTAGTTTACCTGTAATAATCTAAGGCTTTTTATTGTGAATGTTATGAGTGAATCGCCTAAATATAGATTAGGACCGGAGGCTAAAAGCGAGGTCAAAAGTTCAAGATTACCTTATGTGGCTATTGCTTTGAGTTTGATTACTACAGCGGTAGCTGTAAAAGTTGTCATTAGTGATGATGATAAACCTGTTAAAGCTGTTTTGAAGCATATTAATGATGACGGGGCAGATGATTCTTCTTCAGATGTTGAAGTCAAGGATGAAGGTCAAGATCAAGATGTTGATAGTTCAAATGAAAATCGTTTGGTTTTGCCTGGTAATCTCCCTCCTTTAAACGTGCCCTTGAGTTCTAATCAGGCAGAGTTGGAGGAAGGAATGAAAGCTATAGATAATTATTTGTTTATAGCAGATCCTTCTCTTTTTAAAGATCCTTTTCCTCAAATGAAGGCATATCCTTCTCCTGAACTACAAATTTTAGCTCAGCATCTAGGTGAAATATTTCCTAATCATAGTTGCTCTGGTCATGTGGCTGATGGAGATGGTTCATCATGGATAACTTTAGATTTTCAGGGTGAAAACAATCCTTATTCTAACGAGATTTCAATTCGAATAAATGATGATGGTGGTTATGAAGTTATTGGCTCAGTGTATTCTTTGAAGTTTGATTCAATGAGAGATATTGCTAGTGGAGTGGCTGATTCTTATAAAATGAAGTTTCTATTTGATACTTGGCGAAAATCTGATGAAGATGGAAATTCTGGAGCGGATTTTGAAAAATTTATTATGAAAAATGGGTATGCTAGTTTACTGTCAAAAATGCAATTTAGTAGTGAATTTAGATACCTGGATTGGAAGGAGAGTCGATCTAAGAGTAATGACGAATTCAATTTAGAAATTACACCTTAGTTTGAATAAAGCTGCTTATGCTGACTATGTCATTTGTGGTATAGTTGGGGCATATGAGTATTGAGCAGGAAGTTCAAAAAATTCAAGAGCGCAATAAGCGAGTAGAGCTTGATAAAGCTTGGGAGGTGAGTTGGACTCGCAAGGTTATTGTGGCTCTTTTTACGTATGTGGTGGTGGTTTGTTTCTTTGTTTTTGCTCAACTACCTGATCCGTTTGTGAATTCAATTGTGCCGGCTTTGGCTTTTGTTATTTCGACTTTATCATTGTCATTATTTAAGAAAATTTGGTTAGGAATTGTAAAAAAGTAATGCTTCTATGAATGCAACACTTACCATTTTGGGCTCAGGGACGATGATGCCGACTAAAGGTCGTCATCCGGCGGGTTATTTGTTGGAATTTAATGGGCGAAGGATTTTGATTGATTGCGGTCATACTACTTTGGCGCGTTTGGTGGAGATGGGTGTTGATCTTCATTCCATAGACGCGCTTTTTATTTCACATTTTCATACGGATCATTTCAGTGATGCTTTCCCTTTCATGCATGCGCGTTGGGTGGATGATTTAGCTAAGCCGGAAAACGAACGTCAGAAGGAGCCGCTTCTTATTATTGGACCGAAAACTTTGGAGGAGCGTTGGAATAAACTGAAGGAAGTTTTTTGGCCGGAACCAAAAGAAAATTATGGTATAAAATTTCTTGAAGGTGCTAGAAATATTGAGCTTCATGGTGTTAAAATGGAGCTTTTTGACGTGATTCATGTGCCGTGGTTTCCATCGCTTGGTATTAAAATTATGATTGGTGAGAAAATTTTTGTTTATACCGGAGATATTGGCAGTAATCAGCCTATAGAAGATCTGCAAAAGCAGGTGTCTAATGCCGATATTCTTCTTATTGAATGTGGCACCTTGAATCTTTCGCCTTCACATTTTACTATTAAACAGGTGATGGATTTGGTTGATACGGCTAAAATAAAGAAGGCTTATGTCACGCATGTGCCGACACGCAATGAAGCGCTTATAAAAGATAAAATTGGAGTTAGAAAAGATATAATTATTGCACAAGATTTAATGAAAATTGAATTATGACTAATGTTTTTATTTTTCATGGAGCGGAAGGAAGTCCGGAAGAAAATTGGTTTCCGTGGTTGAAGAAGGAGTTGCAATACAAAAAATGTAATGTGATTGTGCCAAGATTTCCGACGCCGGAAGGGCAGACATTGGAAAATTGGTTAAAAGTTTTTGAGGAGTCCATTGAAGAGGCTAATTTGAATCGAGAGGATTTGGAGCAAGCAATTTTGATTGGACATAGCGTAGGTGGACTTTTTATGTTGTCACTTTTGGAAAAATATAAGATCAAAGCGGCATTTTTTGTAGCGAGTTTTCCGGGCTTGCCGGGTAATAGATTTGATGAAGGGATGAAGACATTTGCTCCTCCGATTCGAGCAGATTTTGATTGGCAAAAAATTCAAACAAATTGCCACAGATTTTTTGTTTATCATGGTGATAATGATCCTTATGTGGGGCTTGGGACGGCACAAAAGTTAGCCAGAAATTTGCACGCAAAACTACAACTTGTAAAAGGTGCTGGGCATTTTAATGGTAGCGCGGGGTATTTGAAATTTCCGCTGCTTTTGGAGGAAATTAAAAGGTTCGTATGAAAATTTTTATTAAGCCTCTTTGTTTGCTGTATCTTGTTTCGTGAATTCCTCGTCGGTTGTAACGCTTGTATTAGCCAAATCCCTGAGTTTCTGAGTTCTGGAAGTCATGGGATTATAACTTTCGTAGAAGAGTTCAATTAATCCTGTGGTGTCCATTTGTTCGACTTTGAGTCCGCAATTTTCCAAGCCGGATTGAATGACATTTATTCTTTGCAACAGGTCTTTTTTAAGGTTGTTGAATTCGGAACGTCTTTGTTTTATATCGGCGTAACTGTCTTTAGGTGCCAGTCTTTGGAAAAATGAGAAAAATTTCTTGGTAGATTCTCCTGTTTGGTTTCTGCCCGGATCAAGAGGTATTACGACGTAAAATTCTTTTTCCATAATGTCGGCGTATTCTACGAGACGTTTAATGTATTGGGCGTATTCGAATGTTTGTTCTTGTAAAAGTTTGTTTTGTTGTTTTTCTCCAAGTTTTTTAATGCCATCAATATAATTATCAATATCCAGTTTTTTAGAACGAATTAAAATTTGAATAGGGAATTCCAGTGAATTTAAGAAGTTTTGATAAGCGTAAACGATAGAGTTTTGTTCTTCTTCTGACTTAAGATTAAAATTGATACTTGAGGTTTTTAAAACGGCACGAACACCACCATTTTTAAGTACCACCACTCCTTCGCGAATTTCCGCAATTCGAAGGTGTGTTTGAGTACTGTTCATTTGATTGTCGCGATTTTTCTTGCCTGGTGAGATGAAATCTAAAAGTCCCATATTTTTAGTTTTTATAATTTTTATTTATTAATTCTTTTAAGCCTTCCTTCTTTTCTTGAGTGGAAAGTTCGTGATTTTTTTTAGGTGATTTTTCTTCCGGAGCTTCTACTCTGGTATCGAGTACTTGGGTGAGTTCGGCTAAGCTTTTTTGTTTTTTTAATTCTTTTTTTGGTTGAACTTTTTCTGTTTTTTTCTTTTCTTCAAATGGTGGAATAAATGGTGTTCCTGTGCCTTGAATCCAGCTTCTTTGTCTTGGCAGCATGTGATATTCGATGAAATCCATTAAGAATTCATGAAATGGTAAACTGTGAATCTTTAGAAATGCGAAGGCTAAAGTAATAGCCGCGATAATTACTACAGGTAAGAGCCACACTTCAATAAAATAAGTTTTTGATAATTGAATATAGATGGCGTAATCGATACCTCCACCAATTCCAAGAATAATTAATTGCTGGATTGTGAGAGTCCAGATGATGGTGTCTTTTCTTTGTACGTCCTGTGGAACTTTGAATTGCATGGTTTTAGTTCAAAAATATCATGTAATTATAGCAAAAAAGTGGAAAAGTTTCAAGGATAAGGCACTCGCTTGAGCATTTCATACTCTACTGATACAATACCGCCACTTATGAATCTAAAAAAAATACGAAATTTCTGCATTATTGCTCATATTGATCACGGAAAGTCCACTCTTGCTGATCGCTTTCTTGAAGTGACGTCGACTCTTGATAAGAGGGAAATGAAGCATGGGCAGATGCTTGATACCATGGAATTGGAACAGGAAAGGGGCATTACGATCAAGCTTCAGCCGGTGCGTATGAATTGGAAGTATAAGGGTGAGGATTATATTCTCAATCTTATAGATACTCCGGGACATGTGGATTTTTACTATGAGGTTTCTAGAAGTTTGGCGGCGTGTGAAGGAGCAATTCTGGTGGTTGATGCGACGCAGGGGATTGAGGCGCAGACTTTGGCGAATTGTTATATGGCGATGGAGCATAATCTGGAGATTATACCTGTACTCAATAAGATTGATTTGCCATCTGCGGACGTGGAAAGACGTGCCAAGGAAATTGAAAACACTTTGGGAATTCCGGCTAGTGAAATTATCGCGGTTTCGGCGAAAGAGGGCACGAATGTAGAAAAAGTTTTGGAGAGGGTGATTGAAAAAGTGCCTTGTCCGAAAGCCTCAGAGACAGATGAATTAAAAGCGCTAATTTTCGATTCCGTATACGATACTTATCGTGGCGTAGTGGCTTATGTAAGGCTTAAATCCGGATCCGTGAAACGCGGAGACAGGGTGAATTTTTTGAGTACAGGAAAGGAAATCGAAGTTTTAGAAGTTGGCTATTTTAAACCGAAATATCAGGCTGCCGAGAGTTTGCTTCCCGGTGAAGTCGGATATATTGTGACGGGGTTGCGCAATGTGCGTGAATCGCGAGTAGGTGATACGATTTGGCATGCTGGTAGTACAGGAATTGTGGTGGAACAGGCGAAGCCGCTTGAAGGATATAAGGTGGTGAAACCTTTTGTGTTTGCGGGAATTTTCTGTACTGATTCCGATGAGTATCCTTTACTGCGTGAATCTCTGGAAAAATTGCAGCTCAATGATGCCGCTCTGACTTTCGAGCCGGAGCATTCCGGAGCGCTGGGGCATGGTTTTAGATGTGGTTTTTTGGGCTTATTGCATATGGATATTGTGCAGGAGAGACTGGAAAGAGAATATAATTTGGATTTGATTGCCACTGCGCCATCGGTTTCTTACATTGTGGTGAATACGCAGAGAAATGAGACGATGATTTCCAGTCCGACCGATTTGCCTGATCCTTCGACTATTGAAGAAATCAGAGAGCCTTGGGTGAAAGTGGAGATTTTGACTCCCAGTGAATCAATGGGAGCGATTATGACTTTGTGTTCCGATAAAAGAGGTATTTCCAAGAACTCACAGTTTATTGATGAAAAACGTGTAATTTTGACTTTTGAAATGCCATTGGCCTCTATTGTCGTGGATTTCTACGACTCGCTAAAGAGTATTAGTAGTGGTTATGCTTCAATGAATTATGAACATTTGGATTATCGTGCGGGAGATTTGGTGAAACTGGATATTTTGGTGGCTGGAGAAAAGGTGGATGCACTCTCTTTGATTGTGCATCGTGATAATGCTTTTTATGTGGGTGGAGATTTGGTGAAAAAACTAAAAGAAATTATTCCGAAACATCAATTTGTGATCGCTTTGCAGGCGGCAATTGGTGGTAAAATTATCGCACGTGAAACTATTGCAGCTTTTCGTAAGGACGTGACGGGTTATCTTTATGGTGGAGACGTAAGTCGCAAGAAAAAACTTCTTGAGAAGCAAAAACGTGGTAAAAAGCGTATGAAAATGATGGGTAAAGTAGAAATGCCGCAAGAGGCATTCTTGGCGATATTGAAGAAGAACTGATGGTATTTTCTTCAGCTTTCTGCTATAATTCAGAGAACTAATTATTTCTATGATGAGTTTTTTGAAGTGGTTTTTTGGACTATTTTCCAAGTATGTTAATCCTTTTGAAAAAAAGGTGGATAAGTTTTTTTTGAATATAAAGTCTAGTGATAGTTTAGCCTCTATAAAAGATAAGCTTTTGGCTTTGATGCAGGAAAATTTGATGGTTGTGAATGTGTGGTTGGAAAAGAAATTTAAGGGTTATATTTATCTGACAAAACCTGCGCGTCGACAAATGTATGATGATACGGAGATTATTATTAAAAAACTTCAGGAGTTTTGCACGAGTCACGTGGTGAATTTGGATGAACTCCGAAAATTTTTTAAAGATCAAAGTTTTGCTTTTCCCGATGGGGATGAACAAAAATTGGTTTATCTATATCAAATAATGATGTTTCTCGAGCCAGGAAAATATTATCATTATATTCAGACGGCGAGTTTTGGAAAACTTTTGAGAAATCCGGAAAAGGAAAAACTGGAAGGCGATTGTAATCAAATTGTGACACTTTACATTTATCTTTATTCATTAAAATTTCCGCTTTCAGACTTGCAAATTAAGCTTTTGTCGGAACATGTGTGTCTGCATTTTAGAGAAATTGATATTGAATGTACGAATGGGCAATTTGCAAAATATACGGAAAATCGTGATGTGTTGCCGGTGACGGAAATTATTTCCACAAACTTGTTGGATTTGAGCGATTTCCGTGAGGATGCGCAGATAATTACACCGGAAGTGATTGTGAAAAGTGCTCAGCTTGGTTATGCGATCAGTAGTTTGAAGACTTTGGTAGCCAAGAATTTGAATATTGCTTATCATAATCTTGCTGTAGCGGCTTTAAATAATCACAAATTTGATTCGGCAATTTTTTATTTCGATAAAGCGGGAGATAAGGAACAAATTTTGATTGTTTATCGTAATGCGACAGTTTATTACACCGGTGTGAAAAATTTTCCAAAAGCTTTGTTTTACGCCAGTAAAAGTGGCGATAATGAACTTGAAAAAAATGTGAAATTTAATCAGGGGGTTGAGTTATTAAATTCCGGCAGTGTTGATCGTGCTTTGGAAATTTTTACTAATTTGGGTGATGAAAAAATGAAAAAAGCTTGTTACCAGAAGCAGTATAACGCTCTAGTGTCTCAAGTGGCTCATGTGAAAACTCTTCAGGAAGCCAAAAATAAGAAATTTATTTATCAAAAAATGCTGGCTCTAGCGGAAAAAATGGAAGATTCGAGTTTGGCTGAATCTGTCAGGGGAACTTTGAGTAAGATCTGAATTGAGTTCAGGGGCGGAAGATTGACATTTTCTTGTTTTGTAGTATTTTGTGGTATATTAAATTTTCTATATGAAATTGGCTGATAAGTTGGTGCTAGGTGCGGCTATGGTGGGGCAGTTGGCGTGTTCTGCGCTTCAGTCCGGTGAAAGGCGTGATTTTGATCAAGCCGGTGTGAGTGCTTTACGTCGTGCTCCTGAGAGAGATTTGAAGGAAGAGCCGGTTTCTCCCGAGGTGCTTCAAAATGCTGCAAAGTTGGCTGAGGCGGTAGAAAAATGTGTAAATGGTAGAGGCGGGCGTGTGGCTTTGGAGGTTTCAGATAATGAAGCGTATATTGCTGAGTCTGTAAAGCCTAGTGGAGTGAGACCGGAGGTTGGAATCAGGGTGGGGCAATATTTTATGTGTAACGAGAAGAATGATTCTTGTGGTGTGCGTTACGCCATTCCTAATGGGTTTGGTGATAATTTCGGTCTACAATTTGAGCGTTTTGGCCTTGAAACTTGGCGTTTTCATGATGCGAGTTCTTATAACGGTAAAATGACTGGTGCCGATGGACAGGCTGATAGGGCTTTTGATTTTGTTTTACCACCTAATCAATATGGTGGGCATGATGCGGTTTGTGTGCAAATGCGTGCTGGTGATAGCGATGAGGCTTTTATAGATTATAGACCGGCAAATAATGCAATAAGACCTCATACAGATATAATTGGTTGTCGTCAGCCATCTACTCCAAATATGACAAGGGCTCATTTTCAAGATGTTTATCGAGTGATTTTGGCTAAATTGGCTGATGCTTGCGCTGCGGGAAAGGTTCATGTGCCGGGGGAGCAATATGTTAGACCGAAGTGGTCGGGGCATGGTCTCGGTACTATTGACGGCGGCAGTGGTACTGGACGTCGTTAGGATTGAATTCAAGGTCTATTTTTGGTATAATATAGGGATATTTTCGAACCCTGAATAACAAAAATAAAACTTGGAAAATTATTGGCAAACAAAGCTTGGAAAGATTTTGAAGGCTAGCTCGTATGGCTTGTTTTTGTTGGCTTTTTTGTGGATTTCAGGGCAATTGTTTTTTGAACAACAGACTAATAACTTAATGACGTCGCTTTTTTCTACTCGTGGAGTTGAAAAAGTTTCCATCGAAGATTTACATGTAGTTTATGCGGATGAACCGATTTCTTTGGAACCAACTCTTTTCGACCCAACTACTCGGCAGAGGCTTGTAAATATTTTTGAGCCTTTGGTGAAGCTTGATAGAGATTTGAATGTGAAACCCGGATTGGCTCTTTCTTGGGGAATGATTGATGATTTAACTTGGAGATTTAGTCTAAGGCCAAATGTGAAGTTTCAGGATGGTAGCGAGCTTGGTGCTACAGATGTCAAAGCCAGTTTCAGGCGTGCGATGACAGATAAGAATTCTCAGCTTACAGGCATTTTGGATACTATTGATAAGATCGAAATTTTGGATAGTTCCACTTTGGAAATTATTACCAAAAAGCCTGATCCTTTGCTTTTGCAGAGAGTTTCTACGGTGCTTATTTTTGCTTCAGAGCAAGATGGAAAAGACCAGCTCGATCCCATTGGAACCGGTCCTTATAAATTTTCTTCCTGGAATCCCGGAGATAGATTGATTCTGGATAGAAATGAAAATTATTGGGGAGATAGGCCTAAATTTGCAAAAGTGGAAATGGTGGTGATACCTAATAAATCAGAGCGCGTGGGAGCATTGGTCAATAATCAGGCGGAGGTGCTGGATTTTGTACCTTTTGATGGAGTGCAGAATGTTTTGGATCAAGGATTCGATATTGCGGCGATTCCGAGTTTGGAAGTGCAATTTTTGGTATTTAATAATCAGTCGTCTGTTTTTAGCAAACTGGAAAATCGTCAAATTTTTTCTTTGGCGATTGATACGGATACTTTTGCGAAATCACTTGGAGCGGATTTTACTCGAACAATAAATCAATTTGTGAGTACTGGAATTTTTGGTTTTAATCCTGATATTTCGGCTCATGTTTATAATCTCGAAAAAGCGGGAAAGATGGCTGAGGAGAGCGGACTTAAAAATCAGACCATTACTTTTCATTTACCAAAATCTCTGGAAACTTTGGGCGAACACGTGCGTAAGCAGCTTTTACAAATCGGAGTAAATGTACTGGTTTCGTATATGGAACCGGATCAATTTAATCAGAGTTTGCTTGCCGGTGATGCTGATGTTTATTTTCTTGGATTTAAGGCTGATATAGGCGATGCCAGTGATTTTTTGAATACTTTGGTTTACAGTAAAGGATCTTTTAATATTGGACATTATCAAAATAAAAAAGTTGATGAATTGATTGAAGATAGTCTTGTGCAAATGGATCCGGCAAAGCGTTTGAAAAATCTAAAAGACACGATGAAAATCGTAGTGGAAGATGACATTTTTGGAGTGCCACTTTTTGAATATCAGAAAGTTTTTGCTTTTAATAAAAAGCTTGATTTACAGCCAAGAATTGATGGGCTGATTTACTTTGATGAAATAAATATAAAATGAAAATAACTATCCGCAGCAAATTGATTATCGCAATTTCCACTCTCATGGTGGTGTTGTTTGCTGTGGCGGCTTCATTGTTTGTAAATGAAAAAAAGAAAGAGTTTGCTCAGGATATTTATTTGAATATGTTGGCTTTTGGCAGGTTGACGGCGCCGACGATTGCTTACGATTATGATTTGTATTTGGCTCAAAATAGTTTCGTGTATTTCAATAGGGAATTGGCAAAGATTTTTAAACAAAACGCGGATATCGGCGTAATAAAAGTAATCTCATATGAAGGTGGTGTTTTGTATGATTCAAAAACCGATACGGAAAAGAAATATGAAGGGGAAGCGCGTAAGGTGACCGATGCTTCTTTGCTGGATCAAATACAGTCAAAAAATGTTTCCATGCAAACGGTCGATGGAAAAGTTCTTTTCTTGAAAGTGTCCGCGAATGGAGATTTTGTCTATGTGGATAAAAATGAAAAACCTATTGGCAGTTTGGAATCGGGAACTTTATTAAATTATTTGGTGGTTGCCGGCAATGATAAATATTCGGTCAAATATGCTTTCGATTATACTAATTTGAATGATCGTATTGAGAGAATGCGTGCGAGAATTATTTATTTGGCGGTGTTTGGAATTATGCTTGGCATGATTATGTCATTTGTGATGTCCGGACAGGTGACAAAGCCGATTGCGCAGCTCGTGGAGGGAGCGGATAAGGTGGGTAAAGGTGATTTCAAAGTGCGTGTGGATATCAGAACCAGAGATGAATTGAGTTTTTTAGGGGCTTCGTTTAATAAAATGACGGAGGATTTGGAAAAGAGTATTGAAGCTAAAATCGAACAAGATCGTGTGAAAAATGAGCTGAAGATTGCCGGTAAAATTCAGGATCAGTTAGTGCCGGATGATGACGAAATTCCGAAAATTGATGGAATACAAATTGCTGCGGATCTTGTGCCGGCGGAGGAAGTTGGTGGAGATATTTACGACTTTATTAAGGTGGAAAATCGTTTGGTGATGTATCTCGGAGATGTGACTGGTCATGGAGTGCCGGCTGGAATTATCAGTTCAATTTCCAATGCTTTGTTTTATGGATTTGCGAATTTGGGTGATTTGAAGAAGATTTTGCTGGAAGTGAATCGCGTCTTGAAAGTGAAAACTTTACCGACGATGTTTATGACTTTGTGTTTGATGCAGTGGGATGCAATTGCTAAGAAGTTTACTTATGCGAGCGCCGGTCATGAACAGATTTTGCATTATAAGGCGACGACAAAAATCGCTGAATATAAATCTGCGGGTGGTATTGCTTTAGGTATGTTGCCGGATATTTCTCAGCATGTGAATGAAGTGGAAATTGATTTCCAATCAGGTGATTATTTGGTGATTTATAGTGATGGTATTCCGGAATGTTGGCGAACCGAAAAGGAGTTATATGGTCCGGAAAGACTGAAGCAGGCGATGGAAAAATTTGGTGATTTGCCTGATGCCGATGCGGTAAAGAAAGCTATTTTGGCTGACGTGAAGGCCTTTGCCAATGGTCATCAGCAAATGGATGATATTACGATAATGGTGATTAAAAGAGTTTAGGGGGTGTGTGATCCGCGCCTTGACGTATCGCGGCCATTGTGTTATAGTTCACTGGCTATATTGAACTATATTTTATGGATGAAGGTTTAAATAGATTTACTGAAATAAGAACTAGGCTTAATGATGGAGCTAGGGATCCGGATGATTTGATGCGTGAAGCTGTGGGAAGAGGAGTTGTTGGTATGATTACTTCGTTAATGGCTGAGGAAGCGAAGAAGTTGCCTCTTTCAGATATTGCTTCTCGGCTTGGTTTGGGGGATTATGTCGGAACGATTGGCAGAAGTGGCGCGGTGCAATTTGGTATAGCTAAAGCCGTTGAGAATGTTTTGGGAATTCCGGAAGGGTCTGTGGCTGAGGTGGCTGCGGAGCGTCCTGTTCAGAAGGGTGAATCTCCTTCGGTGGCGGTGGCTCCAGATACGATAAAAATTTCTGATGTTTTCGTGCCACCCAGAGATATTGGTAGGACTGCTTTTAGTGGAGAGGGAATGCCGCTTGAAAGGAAGATCTTGCCTCGAGTGGATTTGACGAAAGAAGTTTTGACATCTTTAGGCGTTGATTTGACGAAAAATAAGCCTCTTGAGGGACGTGTGGCAGATGAGATGTTTAGAGAATCTCCTTATTTACTTTTTGTTGCTCCGGAGTTGGATAGAATGGTTTTGGTCTGTAAAGAAAGAGGGAATGCGACTTTTGTAATTTATGGGGTGCAAAATCCTGAAAAATATTATGCGATGGATAAGGATCAATTGAGGGCTCAGGGTAATGTTAGATCTTTTGATTGGAATAACGATTCTGAAAAATGGAAAGAAACATTAACAATGTATTTGACGAAAGATATCCCGAAACAAATGGATATGGCTTATTTTATGAATGCTGAAAATGTAAAGGCGGATCTTGAAGCATTTGCCGCTTTGCTTGGTGATGATAAGTCTTTGATTGATTTAAGTTATAATTCTACTAGGACATTAAAAATTAAATGCGCGAGTGGTTTGGAGCTTAGTGGTGATGCTTATATTATACGTGCCGGTGAAACTTTAGGATTGGCAAAGAATGCTGTTGATGCCAGAAATGTAACCGGTAAAATTCTTTTAGCTTTGAAAAAAAATGCAGGTTTGGACGTAAAAGAATACGTTCCTTTAGATGGTCAATATTTCAATGATGCTGATAAAGTAAAAAAGGATTTATCTGCTTATGCGGTAGAACTTGGTGAAGGTAAAACTTTAGGTGATTTAACTACTGGTAATATGTTTGTACTTTCCGTTGTTTGTCAAAATGGCAGAGAGCTTAAAGGTCAAAATTATCTGCGTTATGCCGGAGTGGCTTTGGGAATCTCTAAGAGTTATGAGGAAGCGAAAAGTTATTGTTTAGCTACTTTGCGAAAATTGAAAGAAATTGCTGGATTAGGAAAAGTAGTTCCTATGGATAAAAATTATTTTGATAATTTGGAAAATGTTAGGTCTGATTTTGCTGCGTATCTTAGGGCGCTGGGCAAAGGTATAACGTTGAAAGATTTAAGCGTAAGTTTGCTTAGAGAGGTTAGTGTTATGTGTGTTAATGGAGAAAAAGTGGGTGGTAATGCTTATGTTTCTCGTGCGGCGGTTGCCTTGGGACTGGCAATCAATGCAGTTGAATCCAGAAGAGAATTGGCAACTGTTTTAGATATTTTGAAATCTTTGTAGGGATCTTCGGTCTCCTAAATTCCCGGTACCGGGAATTTCAAGCACATCTCTTTCACTTCTTCTTTGATTTTTGCGTGCAAGGCTGTGTCGCCAATGTTTGAAATTACGCGGTCGAGCCAGTCGGCGATACGATCCATTTCAGCTTCTTTCATGCCACGAGTGGTGACTGCTGGAGTCCCGAGGCGAATGCCGGATGGGTCCATTGGTGAGCGTGTATCGAAAGGAACGGTGTTCTTATTGAGGGTGATTCCAACTGTGTCGAGAACCATTTGAGCTTGTTTTCCTGGAACTCCTTTATTTGTGAGGTCAGCGAGGATCAAATGTGTGTCTGTGCCGTCTGAAACGAGCTTAAACCCTTTAGCTTTCATTGCTTCGGCTAAGTGACGAGCATTAGTTTGGATTTGTTTGGCGTAAGTTTTAAATTCAGGTTTTAAAGCTTCACCAAAAGCGATGGCTTTGCCGGCGATAATGTGTTCGTGAGGGCCACCCTGTAAGCCAGGGAAAACGGCTTTATCAATAGCTTTGGCGAATTTTTCTTTACACATAATCATAGCTCCGCGTGGACCACGAAGAGTCTTGTGAGTTGTGGTCATTATGACGTCAAAATATGGTACCGGTGATTCCAGTACTCCACCGGCGATTAAGCCTGCGGTATGAGAAATGTCGGCCATTGTAATAGCTCCTACTTCATCAGCAATCTCTTTGAATTTTTTCCATTCAATGTCGCGTGGATAGGCTGTGAATCCCGCTACGATCATTTTTGGTTTGTGTTCTTGGGCCATTTTTCTGACGGCTTCCATATCGATTTTGCCTGTATTCTTATCTACCTCGTATTGCACGAAATTGTAGGCTTTGCCGGAGAAGGCGATTGGTAAACCGTGAGTGATGTGTCCACCATGATCGAGTTTAAGTCCCATTACGGTGTCGCCAAAATTCAATAGAGCAAAATAAATTGCGGTATTGGCTGGAGATCCTGAATAAGGCTGGACGTTTGCGTGTTCGGCACCAAAAAGTTTTTTTGCACGATCGATAGCAATATTTTCTATAGCATCAATATTTTCTTGTCCTCCATAGTATCTTTTTCCCGGATAACCTTCGGAATATTTATTGGTTAAAATGCTGCCCATGGCTTCCATTACTGCTCCTGAAGTATAATTCTCTGATGGAATTAATTCTATGCCCTCTCTTTGTCTTTGTTTCTCACGCTCAATAAACTCAAAGATTTCTGGATCCTGTGTTTGGATGTAGCTCATATTAGTGGTTTTAATTTAGTGGTTGCTCGCTTCGCTCGCCTTAGGTCCTCTCGGACACTCGCTGCTGCTCGCCTCGGCGCTTAGAATGCACCTCGGCAAGAAATTGCTAGCAATTTCTTTGGCATTCTCATTTATTTTTAAATATTCCGCAAGTATTTTTGGTTACTTTTGCCTGTTGAGGCTTCGTCAACAGCTTATTGCTCAAAAAATTTGCGATTCATGCAAAGTTTAGGTAGATTGAATTTATGGAAAATCCCTCAAATTCCTCAAAAAGTTTTGCGCTGTTTTTGGCTTCAGCTTTTGTGATGGGTTTAGTAGGAGCTTTTGTAGGTGGGCGTCTTTTTAACGCTAATTTGTCAAATGGCAGAATAGTTGAAGATCATGTTTATTTGGAAGATTCTCAATTGATTCAGGCCATTAATAAAGTGGATTCGGCGGTTGTTTCTATTGTTACCGCTAATAGTTTGGACCCTAAATCTTTGGAAATTCCCTCAAAGGATGATGTTTATGGAGGTACCGGATTTATTGTGGATGCCAGTGGTTTAGTTTTAACTAATAAACACGTTGTTTTAGATAAAAGGGCCAATTACAAAATTGTGTTGAGCGATGGAAGTGAATATTTGGCAAAATTTTTAAGTGAAGATCCTTTTGATGATGTGGCGGTTTTGAAAATTCAAAATTCCAAGAATGATTTTCCAATAGTGGAATTGGGTAATTCGGAAAATGTAAAAATTGGTCAAAAAGTTGTGGCGATCGGTAATGCTTTGGCGATGTATGGAAATACAGTTACAGCGGGAATTGTGAGTGCCAAAGGCAGGGATGTGGAAGCTTATAATGATTATGGAGATGTACAAAATATGTCCGGCTTGATTCAAACCGACGCGGCAATTAATTTGGGAAATAGCGGTGGTCCTTTGGTAGATTTAAGTGGTGAAGTGATTGGTATGAATGCTGCAGTACAGGAAGCAGCCAATAATATTGGCTTTGCTATTCCTATTGATGATTTGAAACCGGTAATAGCGAGCGTAAAAAAGAATGGAGATATTGTGCGACCGGTATTGGGAGTTAGTTTTGTAATGTTGACGAAGTCTCAGGCTCAGGACTTGGATAAAGGCCTTAATAACGGGGCTTTATTAGTGGTGAATAATGATAGTGGAGGGTCTGCAATTCAGAAAGGTGGGGCCGCGGATAAAGCTGGTTTGAAGGATATGGATGTGATTTTAAGTGTGAATTCTATACCTGTTACGCTAGAAAACCCTTTACATAAAATTATTAGAAATTATAATCCTGGGGACACGGTTTCTCTTTCGGTGTGGAGGAATGGCAAAATTGCAGCTTATAAACTCACCCTGAAGAGTAATAAAGATTAGTAAATTCATGCCCAGGTGGCGAAATGGCAGACGCACTACCTTGAGGTGGTAGCGGGAGCAATCTCGTGGAGGTTCAAGTCCTCTCCTGGGCACCAGAGTATAAAAAAAGACCCCTTTTACAGAGGTCCTTTTTAGTCTTAATCGATTTATTTCTTTTCACATTTTCCACCGCAGCAGCATCCATGTCCGGACATTTTCATTACCATCTTGATAAGCATCCAGAGAGCCGCTAATCCAACCAATCCATAAACTGCTCTTTCAACTTGTGGCCATTGTCCGACAGCCATATTTACAAGGTTCCAGTCTGGGTTGATGGCGATAAGTCCCCAGTTTAAACCGCCGATTACTACTAGAAGTTTTACGATCCAGAAGCAGCATTTGTGTCCTTTGCTGCAGCAGGCTTCTTTACAGTTTGCTCCATGTTCCATACTAAAATAGGTTATGAGATATTGTGGTCATTTTAGTATGTATTGTTTAAATTTTCAAATTTTTTTGTTATTATTTGCGCATGTTGTACCCAGAATTTTTGAAAGTTGGACAAATTAATTATCCAATTGAATATAAGCCGGTGCTGAAGACTACTTCTTCTGTTAGAATTAAGAATGGTGTAGTTTTGCTTAAACTAAGTCGTTTTGCACAAGGAGGTAAAAGAGATGAAATTGTGGATAAATTTCTGAAATGGGCGGAAAAGAGACTTGAAAAAGTGAAAGCTTTGGATTTTGTAAATCCGGAATATAAAGATGGTGGTAGAGTCGTGACTCATAATAAAATTTATGAACTTATGGTGGATAGTTTGCCGGGAATAAATTCACGTGCTTTATTGCGTCAGGGAAATATTATTAAAATTAAAATAAATAGTTTTCTTACGGGAATTCAGCGGGAAAAAAAGATCAAATTTTTGGCGGAACAGGTGATTATAAAGGATCAAACTCCTTATTTAGCGGACGTGATTGAGGAGTTGAATCAATTGCATTTTCAGGTGAAGGTGAATAGTGTGCGTTTCAAAAGAACTAATGGTCGTTTTGGAAGTTGTAGTTCAAAAAAGAATATAAATATCGCTTACAGACTGCTTTTTGCGCCTCGTGAGGTGTTTCGCTATGTTTGCGTGCATGAATTATCTCATTTGAAAGAATTTAATCATTCGGATAGATTTTGGTCTTGGGTGGGTGCCGCGATGCCGGATTATAAAAATGCCGAAAAATGGCTTAAAGGCAGAGGATTTTTGTTGGGATAATTGTTTTTCGAGAAGATTTTATTGCCATCTTTTTAAGGTTGTGATAAAAGATATGGGCATCGAAATATGGGCGTTTAGCTCAGTTGGCTAGAGCATCTCGTTTACACCGAGAGGGTCGGGGGTTCAAATCCCTCAACGCCCACCAGAATTAAAGCGGTTTTCAAATCGCTTTTTATTGTGATATATTTAGTCCAATTAATAATTATTCATTTTATATATATGGTTGCCAATTCTGATCTGCTTGCGCAAATCCCTTTTTGTTTAAAATCTACGGATTTTCCGACAATGGGTGCGAAATATGAAGGTAAAGTTCGCGATAATTATTCCAAGGATGGTCATCGTGTGATTATTGTGACGGATAGACTTTCAGCCTTTGATAGAGTAATCACTTTGATTCCTTTCAAGGGTCAGGTTTTAAATCAAATGGCAAAATTTTGGTTTGATCGTACGAAGGATATTGCTGACAATCATGTGATTGAATTTCCGGATCCGAATGTCGTTGTGGCTAAAGAATGCAAGGCTATGCCGGTGGAAATGATCGTGCGTGGGTATATTACAGGTGTGACGAGTACAAGTATTTGGACTCACTATGAAAAAGGTGTGAGAAATTTTTGCGGTAACCAATTGCCGGAGGGTTTGAAGAAAAATCAAAAATTGGAGAAGCCGATTTTGACTCCTTCCACTAAGGCTGAACATGGTGATCACGATGAATCTGTGTCACGTGAACAGATTTTGGAAAGAGGTGTGATTACGGCGGAACAATTTGATCAAATGGCGAATATGGCGATGAAATTGTATCAACGTGGTGTGGAAATTGCCGCTAAGCAAGGAATTATTTTGGTAGATACAAAATATGAATTTGGGATGACTCCGGAAGGGAAAATTGTGTTGATTGATGAAATTCATACACCGGATTCTTCTCGTTTTTGGTTTGCTGATGAATACGAAAAGAGATTTGCGTCTGGTGAAGAACAGAAAAAAATTGATAAAGAATATTTACGTGAATGGCTTGCTGAAAGAGGATTTAAAGGTGATGGAGAAATTCCTGTCGTGCCGGATGATGTAAAGGTAGAAACGGCTCGTCGTTACATTGAAGCTTTTGAATTAATTACTGGTCAAAAGTTTGAGGCGCAGGTTGGTGACGTGGGTGCAAGATTAGGTACAAATTTAGCTAAATATTTATAAACAAAATTCTTATGAAAGTTATCATTTGGTTAGGTTCTAAATCTGATATGGAATTTGTTGAAGGAATGGGCAAAGAATTTGCTGCTTGGGGTGTTGATTCCGAATATATTGTGGCGTCTGCGCACAAAGTTCCAGAAAAAGCTTTTGAAATTATTCAAAAAAATAATAAAGAAGAAGATTTGGTGTATGTAACGGTGGCTGGGCGATCGAATGCTTTGTCCGGTGTTGTTTCAGCCAACAGTGTTCACCCTGTGATTGCTTGTCCTCCGTTTAAGGGTAAGGACGATTTCATTGTGAATATAAACAGTACTCTAAATATGCCGAGTGATACACCGGCGATGACTGTTTTGGATCGTTTGAATGTCATTCAGGCTGTATTGAGAATTTTTGCTTTGAAAAATCCTGATTTGAAAAAACAAATCTTGGCCAGAATTGCGGATATTAAAAAGAGTTTTGGTTGAATTTGACAAATTTTCAAAAAGGCGGAATAATTCGGTTTTTAAATAAGTCGTTATGGTTTTAGATGAAGATGCAACACGGCATGAACATACTCGCTTGGAAGTAGGTGTAATAGGGCCTGTT